>Ga0126342_10001398_pt1 | contig 33771 bp, 29 predicted proteins | sample Cyp1metagenome_FD_92528 | JGI IMG/M metagenome (GOLD analysis project Ga0126342, IMG submission 92528) | Coral microbial communities from Lord Howe Island, Old Settlement Bay, Australia - Cyphastrea 1 metagenome | ecosystem: Host-associated > Invertebrates > Cnidaria > Coral ...
ATGTTTCTGTGTATGTATGTATGTATATATATATGTATATGTGTATATATGTTTCTGTGTATGTATGTATGTATGTATGTGTGTATATATATGTATATGTGTATATATGTTTCTGTGTATGTATGTATGTATATATATATGTGTGTAAATATGTTTCTGTGTATGTATGTATGTATGTATATATATATATGGATATGTGTATATATGTTTCTGTGTATGTATGTATATGTATGTATGTATGTATGCATGTATGTATGTATGTATGTATATGTATATGTGTATATATGTTTCTGTGTATGTATGTATGTATGTATATATATGTATATGTGTATATATATATGTATATGTGTATATATATATATATATGTATATGTGTATATATGTTTCTGTGTATGTATGTATGTATGTATGTATATATGTATATGTGTATATGTGTATATATGTTTCTGTGTGTGTATGTATGTATGTATGTATGTATGTATGTATATATGTATGTATATACCTGAAGTATGTTTCTGTGTATGTATGTATGTATGTATGTATACATATATGTATATGTGTATATATGTATGTATGTATGTATGTATGTATATATGTATATGTGTATGTATATGTATATGTATACGTATACGTATATGTATATGCATATGTATACGTATATGTATATGCATATGTATATGTATATGTATATGTGTATGTGTATGTATATGTGTATGTATATGTGTATGTATATGTGTATGTATATGTATATGTATACGTATACGTATATGTGTATGCATATGTATATGTATATGTATATGTATATGTGTATGTATATGTATATGTGTATGTATATGTATATGTATATGTGTATGTATATGTATATGTATATGTGTGTATATGTGTATGTATATGTATATGTGTATGTATATGTATACGTATACGTATATGTATATGCATATGTATATGTATATGTATATGTGTACGTATACGTATACGTATACGTATATGTATATGTATATGTATATGTATATATTATATTATTATATATCGTATTATATTATATTATTTTATATTATGTTATATTATGTTATGCTATATTATATTTTATTGAATTATATTACATTATATTATATTATATTATATTATATTATTTAGATATCATATTATATTATATATGTATACAAGTGTATACATATATGTGTATATTTATATATATATGTATCTATAATATGTATATATATATATATAAATCCCTATTGATGGGTTGATGACCATCCTCTATGGCCATTCCAAAGGTTCAGTGTGGACCCATCCCAAAGAGCGAGATCTGAATCCCTGATGCAATGGTTTTAGGAAAAAATCACCTGGGGTTTTTCACATGATGAATAGCATCATCTTAAGATCATCTTCCCTAAATCGCAGAAATCTTGAAAAAAAAAATGCCATTTTTCTGAGGTCCAAAACCAGCCGGTTAAAAGCCAACCATCCTGGGTGGCAAACCTTTGGGCCAACCATCCTTGGGTCTCCAGTCGTCTAGGCGACAAGGCACAATTGTGCCATTCGTGTTGGACACCGATGGGGCACCAGTGGATCCTCAGCAGAGATGGGGCCTGGTCGACATGGATTTTTTGTCCTCTGCTTTTTCATTCCCACCAACTTTTCAGGCCCATTTTTTCGGAGAAATGGTCTGAGGAAATTCGTTTTTTTGTGCATTCTATAGTTAATATATCTATAAATGATAGTTCATAGTTGGTGTATAATATATCACTATTTTGATAGTTAACTATTGCCATGTTTTAATTAAGGACGACTCGGTTTCTTCGCTTTTTCAGGAAACTTCGTGGGGAAACTTCGAGTCTGGGATCTTGGACGCCAAATCAAGGGGGGGTCCTCTACACCAAATCAACCAATTCTGGGATGGATGATTGGACTCGGTGAAATCCAGATTGGTGAGTCTCAGGAAATTTCAATAGAAACACCCGAGAGTTGATATTAATGGATGTTTTAATATTCTATATATATTCATATGAAATATCATGGTTTAACCCCAGTCCAACGCCGGTGCTTAGTGAATCTCGTGCTGAAACTCATCCAAGGATCTTGTACTTGTACATAAAGAACTCATCTGTCATGGCGCCTGGAAGCTGTTGTTCTTCGGCATCATCCAGCAAAGGGGCAGAGATCCTCAGTCTCCCGCCAGGGCTAGCATTGTGGCTAACGTTAACAAAAGAATAAAGCCTAAACAGGCCCTAATGGTAGTACCCTACTAAAATAAAACATGAAATCCTGAAAGCTAATTATAGTCAACATCTCAACATCGCTGCGGATAGCTAGTGTTTTTGTTCATCCTCAGGTATGGCCATGGGATTTCGGGGGTGCCCTATATGGGGAGATTTTGAATGATTTTGACCAACAAAATGACACATTTTGGGGGGCAGCTCAAAACAAAACAAGATTTCCAGCGGAAATCGTCAAAGGCCACATTCAATGGTTTCATCTTACTTTTGAGGGAGTATCAATGCGTCTTTGCGATTGCATCTTTCTTGTACAGTATCCTTGAGTTTTTTTGAAATGAAGCTATGATACTGTGGATGGTTGCGAAATCCCGCACCAGTTGGTAGGTGGCTGTTTATCCCATTATAGTCGTTATAATCCCACTAAATTTACCAATTTACAGTGTTTCATAGCTACCAATAGTTATCAACTCCTGCGGGATGCAACCATCCACAGCATCCCAGCTGCAGAGGTGTATCCCAGCTGCTCCTCGTTGGATCCTGCAGAAATGCAACGAATATCCTCCTTATCTCGCCAAAAAAAAGAAAACATCCCTTGAAAATCCTTGAAAATCCTTGAAACCCCAGTTTCCATTTTAAAAAAAAACTTGAAACCCTTGTGGTAAACATTTTGCCAAGGCGTTTCAAGGATTTTCGAATTCCAGGAAAACCAGAAAAACCCACCCCCACCACCCCCTTTCCCACCCCCTTTCCCACCCCCTTTCCCCATGCAGTCTCGGCACTCTTCACGCGAGTGAGCAAAAGCACAGGCGGCTCCGCGGCGGCACTGACTCACATCCGGAAATGAGGTGCAAAAACGTCGCTTCCGCCTGGAAAGAAAGGTGGGCCCATGGCTGACAAATGCCCATGGCGACGCTTTTCCATATAGAAAGAGAGGTGAAACGGTGAAACCTCAACGTTACTGTATAAGATTGTATAGGTATATATATATATGGATACATAATCTAATAATGATACATACATCCTTTAGCGAAAAATTCTGGAAAGATGGCCACGAACCAATTCTTTCAATTCTTTAGCAGTAGACCTCCCTGTAAGTAGGGTTGTGGGTGGGATTACATCCGTAATTGGGGTTGCAATTCCACTCACAACTGAAAATTGCCTTGATGTTGGCCATTACTCTAAATTCGCTAGGATATTCTCTATGACTCTGTGATATTCCCCGCTATATGGGATATTTGCATGGGTTGACAACACATTTCATGCGTATAAGTATCCATTACATCTCATTACTATTGTCTTCCCATTCCCATGTACCAATGATAAACCACCTGTTGTTGGTTAAACACTTAAACACCCCAATTTCTATTGGCTAGTGGTCGTAGATTCTGGTAGTTTCGGGTAGAAACATCCACCACCAGCTCGGCAAATCTAAGAGTTTTGTTTCTAACTCCCAGTCGAATCATCAAAAATCATCACCAAACCTCCATAAATTTCCATCATTGTCCCATTTTTCCCATGATTTTCCCATCAATTTTGGTGAATCCCAAGATCTCCGGCCTTCCTTGCCACTCTTCCATGCCCATTCCCCATTGTGCCCATGAATCTGGCCCCTCTCTCCAGGGCTCCTGCTATGAAAATCCATGGGATGTTAGTGGTGCCAAAAAAAATGGGGATATCATGTTGGTTTATAAACTAGGATATGACTATGGTTTATGGATGTTTATGGTAGATATATCAAACTACTTAGTGGGACTTATCGACCAGCTAACATCACTAGAGGGCACCACCTTGTATGTTCTTTTCATAACCATTGTATAGTATCATATATCAATCATATCTCATACTGTCAATATGTTTGAAATATAATTATGCATAATGATCATAAGCATGTTATTGCTATATGGCAGTGTGTCAAAACCTTGTACCCCTGGTGAACATCAAAATAGCTGGTAAATGGATGTTCATCCCCCTAAAAATGGTATTAATAGGTATTGATCCATACCCATATGTTTAACACTATATATAACACTATATATAGACTATATATTGGGTATGATAATATTGTTGCTGTTGCTGTTGTCTTTGTTGGTACTGTTGCTGTTGCTGTTGCTGTTGCTGTTGCTGTTGCTGTTGCTGTTGCTGTTGCTGTTGCTGCTGCTGCTGCTGCTGCTGTTGTTGTTGTTGTTGCTGTCGTCGCTTTGTGTTGTTATGTGGCTTTGTTATGTTGTTGCGTTGTTGTATTGGTGTGTTGTTGCGTTGTTGTGTTGTTGTGGTTTTGTCGGTTGCTTGTTTGCTTGCTTGCTTGCTTGTTTGCTTGCTTGCTTGCTTTCTTGCGTGTTTGCTTACTTCCTTGCTTGCTGGCGTGCTTTCTTGCTTGCTTGTTGTTGTATAGTGACCCCAAAAAAGAGGCCAAATAAGTATTTCCAGGATGATAGTTCGATGATGCTGTCCCATGTTGTCCCCATTTCCAGATGCCTAACTTTTCGGCATCTTTTTAGGGCGCTGGACATTGTCGATACTATGATCGGCATTCTCTTTCTTATCATCACCACTAATTGTTCTTATCATCACCACTAATTTAGGTGGGGTAACGATGATTACGCTATGAGCTATGGTAATGTTTATACCCTGGGGACCTCTGGGGTTTTTACGTTGACATTGATGTTGAAAAGCCATGGTTAAACCCATTTCCTTGCTTCCCGTTCGGAAAATTTGATGTGCCATTCATGGTGGCTTTTAACCAGACCTGTGGCGAGGCCATGAAAATGGTGACGACTTCGGTGTTTCAGGTCGCCGAGGCATTCACCACCATGGAATGCCATGGAATGCCATGGAATGCCCTAGTTTGATCTAAAATCCCTTGCCCATAGGATCCATGGTGCTGGTATATATGCTAACATTTACCATCAATATACCCCAGTCATGTTAGCATATATATATATACATGGATCAAAATCCCTTGTTTCGCTGCTATTGATCATTGGGGATATTGAAAAATGAGATATTCATGATACAATGCTGGTTTTTCTGAACTAATTTGATGAAAAAATGTTGAGTCTGTCCATTTCTGAAATGTCTCAGATTGATTCAATCCCTAATTCCTGCAGATTCTCACTATTTACGACGGGTACCTCCGATCCTGGATGTTTCAGGGATTATTCTCCCCATTGTAATCATCAAAAATTCCCTTCACTATCCCTTCACTAATCCCCATTCTCCCATCAGTGAAGTGTATAGTGTATATCAACAATTTAATACCCCCATCATTGTTTCTGCAGTCATCCCAGATTCTTGGACCACGATCTCACGGAACACTGACTGTGGGAGTTCACACCATGAAATACATGAAATACCCCCAGGATGGGGTCCCAGTTCGTGAACGCTAAGTTGGTGCCAATAATAATAAGAATGGTGTATCATACTTATAACTATATTTAGATGGGGTTATAAACATTTATAAACCAACGTTCACATCACTGGAAAAGCCCATCCTGCCATTCTCCCATCATTTTCCTCATCATTGTTCCCCATGATTTTCCCATCCATCCACCTGCCCCATCCCACGACGGTTCCGCTCACCCTCCTGCCACATCGTCGATTGTACCCACGGGCGACCTTCGAAGGAGCCTTGCTCTGGAGCACTGTAACCTTCATGTCCTTGTGACACCTACGACCAGGCCACGTAATGGCGACGGTGGAGTGGGTGAAAATGGTGGAGATGCTACTTGGTGCAGGAAAAATAAAGTGAATCACGTAAGAAATGAGGGTCAAATATGGGCATATGGCCATACATATACTTTGAATATCGGGATTATGTCTCGACTTATGACCACAACTCCATAACTATGGTTACAGTTATACCGGGTTATACTTTTAAAGAGCCCCAGCTGCAGCCGCAAGTACATAAAGACAAAAAAATGATCCGGCATTGGTTTCCAATCTAGGGATACGACCAAGATGAAGAGTCCATTTCGAACTTACCCTCTGGTAATTTAACATAGCTATTGAAAATTGCCATTTATAGTGAGTTTTCCCATTAAAAATGGTGATTTTCCATAGCTACGTTGGTTTCCCCATTTTGTTTCAACTTCAAGTCCCATCAGTTGGAGCGATTTTTTCCAGCCTCCGAGTCCATAGGGTTCAGGCCCAACGTCGCCATCGCTGGAACAATCCGGGCCCCCCGGGTCACAATCTGCAACTTCTGCGGAAACGGTCCACCGATTTTGCTCAAGGAAGCCCCAAAAAAATAAGGCCAAAAAAGACCATCCAACATTGTTCATATGGGCCTTTTTCAAAACCATGCGAAAAATTGCTCATGTATCCCAATGTTTGAATTGTTGTTCTCCACAAAAAGATCACCCAGTCAAGGTTGACCATCCCTGGGAAATTTCACCGGAGAACAATCCGGGAAAACCGCATGGAAAACCGGTTTTCGATGTCCATCCCGAGGGATTGATGACCATCCCCCAGTAAGGTGTTCTTAAATGGATTCCCAGTCGTCACCAGGGCTTGAAAAATGCTCGAATTTTCTCAAAAAAATGGATGGTGGCACCCCCATGAATTTAGGAAACCCCATATCCCATGACGGATCCATGGTGCTGGTATATATGCGAACATTTACCATCAATATACCCCAAATGTTAGCATATATACCAGCACCATGGATCCTATGGCCATATGGAAACTTCGCCAATGTTTCTACCATGGCAACCATCCGTCGTTCATCCCAAGCCAACCGACCATAACCCACCAACCGCAACCTCTTCGCACCAGCAACAGCTGTGCAGTCCGCGCGTCCCAGACAAAGAGGTGGCCACAATCAGAGCCTTTGGGAGAATGGAAGAGGTGACAAATGTGGAAAAAAATGTGGACAACTGGTGATTGAATCATCAAAACATATCAAAACTGGATGTTTCAGCAACAAAAATATTGGATTTAACCATGATTTAAGTACTGGATGTGATTTAACCTGGAGGCTTAACCGTCAAAACCTAGCTCCCAAAAAAAGTCTGTCCTGGTAGGTGATTGAAGTTTCAGCAATCCACCATCAAAAAAAGAGGATTTGACTACCAAAAACGTGGTGAAAAAAAGTGATTCAAGCAGCTATTGGGATCATCCTCTGGTATCTTGGTTTTTTCATGTTTTTTCAAAGTCCGAAAAAAAAAACCGATGCAGAAAAGTGTGTTGTTGTTTTTTCCAAACCAGACAGGTTTGTTTAGGCAAAGATGATCATCTGGGGCACCCAGCCACTGGCGACCAGGGCCGCCTGAGATAACAACGCTGGGACTGGGAAATGTGGCAAAAACAAATTACTCAACGTACCCAAACAAATACGAAATTGAGAAAAGCCATGATTTTTCTATATTATATCTATATTATTTTATATTATAATCAATATTTTCCTATTGCTATGGATTGCAATCTAAAGCAATGATTGAAAATTCAGTTGAGAAAGCATACCCTGATTGAGATGTAATTTTTCAGCCTAGTTGAAATGTCTTCGCAGCAATTCGAGTCATCGCTCGCCCTGACCCCCCTCCAACCTCAGGTCCCAAATAGGCGACCTGTGGGAGGCCCCAAGATTCAGATAGCGTTCAGCTGGTGCCAATAACTCCAATATCTATGGTTTATGGTACTTATATGTACTTATACCTATAGTTACTGGGGCTTTTGTTAACCAACTTATATATAACTGGGGGGCCTCACATTGTAGGGAAGTGTTAAATTACCAGAGGCAATCCCTGGAAAATGCAGCATATCTGGGGTTTTGTCCATTGAAGGCATGGCACTTTGGGGTATGATTTTGCCGAGGTTAACCTGACCATACTTGTTTTCTAACCATCAAAATTCATCTTCTGCAAAACCATGGAGAAATCTCGAAAAACTATCTATATATATAAGTACCCTAAGTTCAACTCACCCATGTTTTTTGTAAAAAAAAAACAATGTCTTTGGCAAAATGACCCTTTTGGGGTTAAGAAGCCGGGCCTCTTTGATGGTGCGAATGTTGCTGTGCCCCACAAACTTCGCGTCACTTCCCTCCTGAGAGCGGCGAAGCGGCGAAGGGTCGCCGCAAGGGTCTGCTGGAAGATGGGAAAACCATGGGAACATCGTGGGATAAAACGGGAATAGAACTTGTTGTTCAAGGTAAAGACTAGGTCTTTATATTATTTGTGGGAATATCCTCTAACAGTAACTCTTGATCAAAAAATAAGCCTTAAAAATACATCTTAATATATCCGCATGTATGTATATATATATAAGTTTTTTATTAACTATAACATATAACAGTAATATGTTCTATATTAAAAATACATCTTAATATATATTATATGAATCACCTGTTCTGCATGTCATGTTCGTCCGATCAAAAAGTGGTGACTGACCGAAAACTGGCTCCTCCGGAGTTTCCAGGGTCTCCGGAGTCCAGCCATGTCGTCGACCTGTGGGTGAAATCTGTGGGGAAATCTGTGGGAAAATCGTGGGAAAATGTGGGGAAAATCATGTTGCCAAGATCGATTTCCACATCACATCTTTTTTTTGAGCTGATGTTCTAGATTTTCTAGATTTTCTAGATTTTCTATAGATTTTCTATAGATTTTCTATAGATTTTCTATAGATTTTCTATAGATTTTCTATAGATTTTCTATAGATTTTCTATACATCTATCTTGGGATGCGAAAAAATGTTGATGCTGCTTGATGCTGACCCCATCCGGCTCCGAGCTCCACACCCGGCTTCTGACCCATCAACGAGGTCAAGCTGGGCCTGATGGAGATGTGAAGCAGTTCGGAGATCTCTCGTAACCATGGGCTATGAGGATATAACGGGGTAATTACATATAACGTGTATATATATATATACCTATATATATAGATAGAGATAGATACCTATATATATATAAATAGATAGATAGAGATAGAGATAGATATAAATATATATTCAGATATAGATATATATATATGTATACATATATGGAGATAAAAAAAAATGAGAATGGGAATATCATGGGGTATATAATGGGATACAAGGTAGGGGCCCCCCTACCAAGTCACCGAAGTTGACGCACAGCTCACGCACGAGTGGGTGAACTCTGTAGAAATTCTGGGGGACCCCACCGAAAATGGATTCAGGACCATCCCCCAAAGACAGGATACCCTTCCTGGTTAGTGGTTTCAAACATGTTTTTCCATAATATATGGGAATAATAATCCCAACTGACTAATATGTTTCAAGATGGTTAAAACCACCAACCAGCTTCATATATTGGGGAGTGTGATAATTGGGTAGTATAATCCCCTATATTAACCAATATTCATGGGGATTTTTCTCCCCTAGTTGGATACTATGGGGGAATCACCAGCCGATATCTTGGGGATTCTGATAATCCAATGGATTGTGATTACCCTCTGGTAAACTAACAGTTTGCTATTGAAAATGGCCATTGAAATAGTGGATTTACCCATTTATAGCATGGTGATGTTCCATCGTTTTTTGTAAACGTTTACCAGAGGATAAATCCAATAAGGCCAGGCTGAATTGAATTTGATGGGATATCTACTGAGATAGTCCATCATTCAATAGGATGTTCAATGAGATAGCTCATGGGATAACAATTCTAGCTGCACGAAGTCACGAAAACCCGAAGATCGCAGGGGATGATTGCAATCGAAGCACCATGCCAGTGACATCACCGTGAAATCATGATGAAATTCATCCAGACCATTTGAAGAACTACCCGACCTGGTAAACGTTTACAAAAAACTCTGGAAAGATCCACCATGTTCAATGGGAAATCCACTATTTCTATGGGCTATGTTCAATAGCGAACTGTTAAATTACCAGAGGGTAATGATGAAGAAGGATGAGAAGTGCAACTGTTTTTCAGATGCATTTTCAGGGACAATATCAATAGCAATACTCATTGTAACCATTGATTCTTAATACTCATTGTAATTTAACATAGCTATTGGAAATGGCCATTGAAATAGTTGATTTTCCCATTAAAAATGGTGGATCTTTCCATATAGTTATGTAAACGTTTACCAGAGGGTAATACTCATTGGTTACATCAAGGTCTTAAAATTGGGACATCAACGACGTCAGACGACGTCAGATCATTGGGACCCTGCTCGGATGCCAAGGGATACTGAAATTCTTCAGGTTTTGTTCCATCCGCCGTCTTTTTGCGATCAATCTCAATCATCTATATTTCTACCAACTTACCCACTTATAAATCTTAGTGGATGATTCACCAAAACACCTTAAGTTTTATCTTATCTGCTACTTAAATTCCCATAAAAAGAAACCCGATGTTCCATGAACTCCACAGCTTTTCCATGGCGTTAGCCCGCAACGGGCGCCTGCTTTGCCCCTGGTCGCTGGAGAACTGGTAGACGTCTTGCCGCTGCCAAGAGCCCAGGAGTCGGCGACCTGATCCACAGGAGATTTTTCGTCATCTGAGAGTCGTTAACAGTGGATAATGGTTAATAGGGTTAACTATAGTTAATAGTTAATACTACTACTATAGTTAATGATTAATCATACTTAATCATAGTTAATCTTGTGAATAATGGTTAATTATAGCTAATTGTTAATCATAGTTAATAGTTAATTTTAAGTGTTGATATCTAAGAGTTAACTTTTTGGTTTATAGTTGATGTTGATCGTTAATAATTACACTAGTGAATTCTGAAATAAATAATCTTTGATAGTCATCTAATAGTTAGTCAAAATCATTAGTGGATTAGCGTATTTATTCTAAACCAATAACGTGTGGAAAAAAATACTTTTTTATACTACATCTTTGTTCATGAGTATTTCGGTGGATATTAATAACCAATTTGATATATATATATATATATATATGTAATTATGTATATATATATCGTGATGCCTTTTTTATATGGCTCTGTCTGATTCCATGATAAGAAAAAAAAAGCCATCTGCAGAAAAAATGATGAGAAAAACCCATGGGATTTGGAGGTGAGGTATCCCGTTAGACAAAGTCAAAAATTGTGGAACGTGGAAAATATCTACACTTAAAAATATCTACAGGAAAACAGGAAATATCTACAGTATATCTAGCCAGATATCCTTCTATCATATATCTACACCATATTTTTTTCTACAGTATATTCACTGAAACATAATAGAAATTATCTACTCATATTCATTCATTCATATATCTACAGTATATCTACAGTATATCTACCTATCTACATTCACTCAACATCACTAAACGTCTGACGAAAACTGCATCCGGATCCACCGCACCATCCGGCGACAACGCCACACCAGTCACTGAAGCACTCGGCGCCTCAAGGTGGCGAAACGGCGGCGGTCTACGTCGAAACGTCGTCATGTTTGTTGCTTTGCAAATCTCAATCAAACCATAGGAAAACCATAGGAAAACCATAGGAAAACCATAGGAAAATGGAGGTTTACCCTCTGGTAAACTAACAGTTTGCTATGGAAAATGGCCATTGAAATAGTGAGTTTTCCCATAAAAAAAACGGTGGATCGTTCCATAGCTATGTTAAATTACCAGAGGGTAGTTATTACATGTTATTACCATAAAAATGAGTGGTTATAAATTTTATAAACTAATGAACCATGGTTTATAAACTAGGGTTTATATAAACATAACTCCAACAACTAGATGTATCTACCATAGACCCTCGTGAAATTTCTGATTTTAGGCACCGACTTGGCGATCTGTGAACGTGTCCCATGTCTCGGGCTATGGAGCCCATGTTGATGGTCTGCATGTGTTATTTTAATCAACGGGTATGTATCTGAGACATTGGGGATATGTGGGGGATGTGTTTATGGGATGTACTGTATATAATCAAAAGTGTTGGTATAGAAAAACATCACCCAAAATGATCACTCAATCATTAATTAAGGATATAGGGATGTTTCCAATGTATCAATGGATATATAGCTGATATATTGGGAAATATGCGGTTGATATGGGAGCCAATGAAGGTATAGCCAACAACCGTGTTGAAATAACCAATCATGTTTATGGGGAAAGAATGCTGGTAGAATGAGGATATACCTGACAATATTGGATTATTTGGATCTTATTGCTGTCTCAAATTCATGGGGATAACTGTTAGAAAAACTTCATGTAATGGGATGATGTTACTGGGCATATCATATACATATATACATATATGCATATATACATATATACATATATACATATGCATACCCTGTGGTTTTTTAACATAGCTATGGAAAATGGACAAATTATAGATGGTTTATGTTGATTCACCTCTTAATTATTGTGATTTTCCATGGCTATGTGAAATAACCTGATGGTATATTATACCCTCTGGCAATTTAACATAGCTATGGAAAATCACCATTTTACTGGCAAATTTAGTATAAATGACAATTTTCAATAGCAAACTCTTAGTTTACCGGAGGGTTTTTATTCCCCATAATCGATTCCCGGGGAAAATCACCAACAGATGGGATGATTGATGTCACTGATCCATATGTTTTTTGAAATTCATTGGAAATATCATCAGGAAAGCCATGGTGATCGGATATCTGAGATGATATTTAGCCAATAATAAATTTGCTGTATGTCAAATTGCTATCTTCATGTGGATATTCTATCGGGAGATAGCCATTTTTTGGTGACGCACCTATTGGTATATGATGATGATATAACTGACAATTCATGGAGGATTTTTCTCATGGGATTATTTAAGACTGCGTTGGTTCACATGGGGCCCCCAAGTTATGGTTGTTTTGTAGGCAAAATAAGGTGCCCATTTTCAGACAAACCACCGGTTTTCGGTTTAGAGTTTCGCAGCGTGGTGAACAGGTGGTGATCTCACCACATTACCCTCTGGTAAACTAACAGTTTGCTATTGAAAATGGCCATTTATAGTGGATTTTCCCATGAAAAATGGTGATTTTCCATAGCTATGTGAACGTTTACCAGAGGGTAAGATTACATGGTTCCTACAAGCAGATGATAACAAAAATACCTGCATTTTTTACATGACGTTTTTTTTTTGTGATAGCGGACACGTGACATTTTGTCGATTGGAATGGTTTCGTTGAATCCTATTGATTTCCCCCATGGTTTTTGTTGGGCAAATGCCCAATATCCTTTGAAAATGTTCAAATCCCATTAGAAATCTGCACATAAAAAATGTACCTCGTCAGTAATGTTGCTGTTTCAAAAAAGTCGAACATTCAGATTAGTAGTTTGTTCATGTACATTTTGATGATATCATATAGAATTAATTCTTTATCCCATCACTTTATGCATGTTAGACGTTAGTTCGATTATGAATAAGACTGCATGTATATATATATAATATATAATATAATACATATATATATATTTAAAACAAAAAAACTTCCAAAACTTAGATGTGTTACAAATTCTCCCAGCAAAATCTCCATTTATAGTGACTTTTCTCATAATGTTCTGGTCGTCTTCCAACCCCTCCCACTGTTTGCCGGTGCGCCAGCGGCAGGCCGTCGGGCCGAAAGATGGCTAAGGGCTCGCAGCCGGCCAACATGCGCCTGCCAAGGCTGTTAGTGTTTTTATTGATATTGTGATCATCAGTAGTAGTAGTAGTAGTAGTAGTAGTAGTAGTAAGTTAGTAGTAGTAAGTTAGTAGTAGTAAGTTAGTAGTAGTAAGTTAGTAGTAGTAAGTTAGTAGTAGTAAGTTAGTAGTAGTAAGTTAGTAGTAGTAAGTTAGTAGTAGTAGTAGTAGTAGTAGTAGTAGTAGTAGTAGTAGTCGAGCTCCAGACTCGCAGTTGAGGTTCGGAAGGCGGGATGCAGCTCTGATAAAATCTAGAGACCCCTAGCAAATGGGGAAACACTTTATCCAAATCGTACTTTTTTTGGCTTTGGCGCCGGATCCGCTTTCACATTGAGTCGAGCTGGAGTGCCATGATACCAGGTAAGACGAGGTGAGAGTTGAGAAGAGTTAGGAGAGTTGAGAAGATGTGAGCAGAGTTGAGAAGAGGTGAGAAGAGTTGAGAAGAGTTAGGAAGAGGTGAGAAGAGTTGAGAAGAGTTAGGAAGAGGTGAGAAGAGTTACAGTAAGCAGAATTGAGAAGAGGCAAGAAGAGCTGAGAAGAGCTGCAAAGAGGTGAGAAGGGTTGAGAAGAGTTGGAAAGGGGTGAGAAAAGGTGAAGACGAATTCAGAAAAGAGTTGAGAAGATTTGAGGCTCCATTCCAACTCCTATAGGCAGACTTATCCTCTACTCCTATGGTCCTATTGTATAACATTCCTTGCTGCTGGAAACTTCCGCAACCTGCCTTGTGCAGGCTTTACTTGCAGCAATAATAATAAACTATAGTAATAATATGTATGATAATAGCATGGCATGGCATAGCCTAGCATGCTAAATAGTATTGCATTTCATTGCATAGCATTGGATTGGATTGCATTGTATTCTTGTTATCATCATAACAATGGCATACCCTCTGGTAAACGTTCACATAACTATGGAAAATCATCATTTTCAATGGGAAAATCCACTAGTTTACCGGAGGGTAATAATCATGGCAATAAAGCTATGATGATATATCCTCGATGCTCGGAAAGCTATGTGTGGGATACCAACGACTCTGCCAGGCTGTCGTTTGGTATTTGATATCAGGGGAAGGGACTAAGACTTATATCCTCTGGTAATATTTTTATGGTTGTGGAAAATCACCATTTTTATATACGTAGATCATCTATGCATAAGCCATTTTCCATAGCTATGTTAAATTACCAGAGGGTAATATTATATACAATGACGTATAATGATGAGGAAAATGATACTGGTGATAGTGAAAATGATAGTAGTAACAGTGAATGATACTGATAGTGATAGCAACAATTATAATGACAATGTAATAGTTGCATAATAATAAATATAATACCCTCCAGTAAATTCACATAGACCCTGCCAGACAGGAGTTGGAAGATTAGTTTCCACTAAAAATTGGTTATATTTGGTTGTTTTCAGGGTCGAACTGTTCATTTACCAGAGGGTAACAACAATACTGTAACAATCATGATCCAATTATCATAGTCACATATCATAATCCAGTTATGAATTTCTATGATGATAATAAGAATAACAATCTCTAGTAAACGTTTACATAGCCATGGAAAGATCCACCATTTTATAGCTGGGTAAATCCACTATTTCGACTGGGCCATTTTCAATAGCTATTTGACATCACCAGAGGGAAAACCTCCATTTTCCTATGGTTTTCCTATGGTTTTCCTATGGTTTTCTCATGGTGTTCCTATGGTTTTCCTATGGATTTCCTATGGATCCCATATCTTCCAGTGACTCTAGTGATCATAAGTCCAAGTCCGCGTGGGAAAACTCACCGGCGCCGCACAGCTTGCGGTTTTACAAACCGGGAACCTGTCGTAGAGCCAAAGGAATGGATCGTCACCTGTGGGAATTCACCGTCCTACCTGGGATCATATCATGGGAGGATTCATGGGAGATATATTTACTGTATATACATATACATATATATGTATATATATATACATATATATATAGGGATTTAATGGGACTTAATGGGACTTCAATAGGATATAGAATGAATGTTATAACTACCCATCACTGGTGATTGTCTCAGTGGATGCTCGGCGGCCGATCGACGGAGCACTGACAAAACACCTCTGAAATACGGTGGATGGGCCAGCGAAATCCGAATCACCAGCTGATAGGTGGTAAACATCCCATGATTTATAGGGTCATAACTCCAATAACTATGGTTTATAGGTGATATATCTATAGTTAATAGGGTTTATAAACCAATTTATAGGGTTTCAACCATCCGAAATTGGTGGTTTATCGGATTTCGCTGGCTCCACAGTTTCTTGTGTCTTTCCCTCAAATCTCAAAAAAGTTATAGCCTCTGGCTGTTGGAAACTCCTCCATCGATGATGTTCCCAGTGAAACCTCCATTTTTACAGGAAAACGGATCCCTCCAGCCACATTGTTTTTTTTTTGCCCCTATTTTTAGACAGTATCATACGCTTGGATGGTTTTTTCCCATTGAATATCCCATTTAATCCCATTTAATCCCATAAAATCCCATAAAATCCCATAAAATCCCATTTAATCCCATTAAGTCCCATTATATACATCCCATTAAATCCCTATGTTGCCCATCACGTAGTCCCATGAAATATCCCAAGTCCCTCATAGACTCATCAAAAATGGGACTACCGAACTCCCGAAAAAAAAAAAAAAAACGACCAACCATAACTTGGCTCCGTATTGATAACAATCATGGGGAGTTTTTTTCAACATATGAATGGTTGAAATATGTTGAAATGGTTGGTTAGCTCCATAATATTGTTGGTTTTTATCTCCATCGGCTCTCATATCAACACCATAGATCAGCCCAATAGATCAGCTACATCCCCATTCATTGTCATCACCTTGGGTATTTTTTCTATACCACAACTATTGGTGGTAAAATTCCCTGACAAAAATGTATACCCCGTTCAAAATACCACAACATATATATATAATACATATATCTATCTATCTAATCTAATCTAATCTAATCCAATCTAATCTAATCTAATCTAAACTATCTATCTATCTATATATATATGATAATATTATATCTATATATATATATAGTTGTATTTCTATTTATCCCCGTTTACACATGTTTTTCCCATGATCTCAGCCAGAAAGTCTCCCATCGCCTGCCAGCGCCAAGAGTTCGGGCCGCAGACTGCAGCTGGTCATGGAATTGATCTCCGCCCCTGCCACTCCCAGCCGTGCACCGTCCCAACCTGGGCAGCGCATCACCGGCCACATTTTGGCCATGGAAATGGCACCATGGAAAATCCATGGGACATTGGAAGGTGAAATTACCATGAATTTCAACTAGAAACCAGATTTTCTAATCTATGAAACATGATTAAACAACTATTTCATCATTTTCCCTTGGGATTTCCATGAAATCTTCCACCGCCGATAAAATCTGAGCCCTGAGCGAAGATCCCAGTCCAACAGCAGATCAGGGCGACGAACGCGTCTCAGAAAACGCCAGGGTTTTTGCCACGAAAAAATTGGGATGTTTTACCACCAAAAATGGAGATTTAACCATGACACATGTTGATTTAGCCACAAAAAAGTGAAGATTTCACCATGAACAGTTGGGTTTGAACTATTCAAAACTGGGTATGAAGCAAGAAAGACCTACATGTCACCAGGAAAAAGGATGATCTGACTTGGAAAACGTGATTTTCACATGCTTTAACTCTGAAAAAGGGAAGTTTGTGGGCTTGAACAAAAGGAAGAACTGGAAGTTGATCATCAGGGATTGGGTTTTAAACTACAGTGTCAAACGTGGTGAATGTTCATAATCCCATCCCATTTGAGTGGATATTACTATTATTAATGGAATATATAACGGATAGTGCTTAATGGAATCTTATTAACTAATGGAATTCATGGTATATATAACTATTTACTAATGGGATATTGATATTTCATTGGATTTAAGACTATTTATGATAACTCGCAATCCCTTCCCCCATTGATATTCAACACCCTCCAGAAACCATGGGATCTCAGATAGTCTACCTGAAAGTGAAAAGAAGTGGGGAGATCAATGGTTTGAATCGCTAGTTCCCAGAACGGTTATACCGTTATACCCCCACCTGATGCTTGTCTTATATATATAATATTATCTATATATATATGTATATCAGTTTATATCTATATTGTATTATATATATTTATATTATATATATATATTATGTATACTATATTATATATATAATATTGTATATATATATATACATTTATTATTTTATCTATATATATAATATATCATGTGGTGGCGTCTTAAAACCATTGAATCATCGCTTGGGCGCCTGTCGTGCTGTCGCACCTGCCAGGTTTGCAGCGGTTGTTTGAACAATGAAAAACGGTGCTTTACCCGATGGTTGTTGAAGAACATAATGGGAATACAATGATATGGGCACTGAAAATGATCTATTTGGAGATTTCCTAAGTCATAGGGGATATATCATATATCATATATATATCTGGGCAAATTCTAATAATTCACTAACCTGAATTGTTCGGCCATTTTGGGATGATATCCCTTGTTAACCATGATTCCAGTGAGGTCGCAGTGAGGTCGTTATAATTTGCCCAGAATGATCAATGGGATATGGTGGTTTCTTAAAATAGGATTGTCCCTAAATCATCCATTTTCATAGGGTTTGTCATTATAATTTATAGAAACCTCCATATAATGATGTATGTGGTGATATAGTGGTGATATAGTGGTGATATAGTGGTGATATAGTGATGATATAGTGGTGATATAGCGGGTTAATGACTACCATGGAGGATGAATGGGAATTCATAGGAAATACTGGGGATATGACCAACAAATATGGATCATGGGGGTACAAGGGGGATACTCTCCAGTAAACTGACATAACTGTTGTATACCCTCTGGTAATTTAACATAGCTATTGAAAATCACCATGTTTAATGGGAAAATCCACTATTTCTATGGCCATTTTCAATAGCTATGTCAGTTTACCAGAGGGTAAACCTCCATTTTCCTATGGTTTTCCTATGGTTTTCCTATGGTTTTACATTACCTATGTTAGTCATTACCAGAGGGTAAATGGCCTATAAAACTTCGATGATTTAAAAATGGTGATTTTCCGCTGAAAATTACCGGATGGTATTCGACCCACCCTGGGAATATCATGTTACTCTGTGGTATTTCACATAGCTATGCTATGCAATTAAAAAAATGCCCATAGAAAGTTCAATGACTTGGGAAATGGTATCCAATCCCATGCAAATTCCATCCTGAGAGTTATCCACATGTCTATATATATATATCGCTAATTTATCAACATATCCTTATCATTACCGACTGTATCCGACTGTATACTGAACGGTGTCACGCTTGCCTTGCCATCACCTCCACAAGACGTCACCAAATTGGGTTCCTCAAAGGTCGTGACCTACGGCCAGAGATCAACGGCCGGGAAACAATGGTTTTTTAGCCATGGGTTTTGAACCTCTGGAAACCATGGGGGATAGAACATCTCAACCAATATTAAGATTAACTGTTTGATATAATGGGGTTAGAACCATGTTAAAAAATTAGATCTAACCCCATGTTAAAATATTAAGTGTTAACTGTTTGATATATTTTTTTAACCATGCTGCATGTATGTCATTGTTGCCATATATGTTATGTCATTGCTACCATACGGAAATGGGTTGGATAAACAGGGGGACAACAATAAGTCGATTGCTTAACCAACAAAAATGTGGACATGGCTGATTTGGCCTCGTGTAAAAAGAAAGGATACAACTAGTTTGTAAGGATATAATGGTGATACTTCCTGGAATATTGCCTGGCAATATAAGCAACATACCATCAATATGGGGCTGTAATTGGAAACCAATGATTATGTAACATGGGGATACTGCCTGTTGAAGGGATATAATGGGAATATCACCAACACTATGGGGACATCTTGAAAAACTGCTCAAGTGGTGGATGGGAAAATATTCAAGGTATCATATAGGTGGGCTGTATGAAATGCATGATATCTTATGGATATTTGGTATGGGTCAAAACTGAAGACCCCGGGAGCTATCATGTTTCAATATTAGCCATCTATTTTCCTTATTTTGACCCATACTCACGTGGTATCCTCGACACAAGTTGGCCTTGCCACACTAGTGAATACCCTTCGGCAATCAACCGCGGGAAAATCCACGATGGATAGATGATTGATTGTCCCAGCTATAAACCTCCATTTCTAGGGGGGTTCCCAGCTTGCCATCTTTGATGTCACCGGAATCAGTAAATATGGGTTATATCATGTTATATTCCCACTATATCCCCATAAAATCACCACTAAGAATCCTCCAAGTTGTTGACATCCAGATGTTTTTTCTTTGGACCAGATTCACATTCTATGACCACTTTTTTTAGTGGCTCAATTTTATCATCCCAGGTTTCGAGCTATACCCAAATAGAACATGTACCCTCTGGTAGTTTAACATAGCTGTTGCAAATGGCCCATTTATATAACTGGTTGGTGGTTGAGCTACCCCTCTGAAAAATATGACTTCGTCAGTTGGGATTATTATTCCCAATATATGGAAAGTCATGAAATTCCATGGTTCCAAAGCACCAACCAGATAAATGGTGATTTTCCATAGCTATGTTATATTACCGGAGGGTAACTCAAAGCGTGTCATGTGCAAAGACATGCCTGAAATGGGGATCCCCATTTATCTCTATGTTCATAGGTACAATGAGATTTTGCCCTAAATTGTCAGGCGGCCCCTGCTTTTGTTATTGAAAATCCCCAGAAATATGATCTTGATCCCTTATAGTAGATAAATCCCCTATTATCCCAATATGTGTTCATATGTTTGACTTATTCACACTATTATAAAATAATATCCCCTGTATTATTATTAGTTTTATCCCTACTATTCTTATTTCTCCCCAGTACTATGTGATCATTGTTCGTTCCCAAGAAATTATCCCATATGTTTTACCCTCTGGTGAACTAACATAGCAATGGAAAATCATCATTTTTAATGGGAAAATCCACTATAAATGGCCATTTTCCATTGCTATGTTAGTTCACCACAGGGTATTTTATTGTTAGTATCCCAAGAAATTATCCCATGAAAATCCTCCAAAAAAAACTCACTGGGCTTTCTGGCGACTTTGTTGGCTCCTCGCGTGTGTGCTCGCCAAACCTTGACGCGTAAAGATGGTGCGGATCGAATAATTGATGTAAGCATTCCATCGGGATATGATTGGATAATGATTGGGAATATCCATAGCTATGTCCACAATATTGGGAATCCATAATGGCCATAGCTATTACTGGATCTAAAAATTCCACATTATTGGATAATAATATTAAGAGTGGATGTCTATGGAATATTGATGAAATTTGGGAATCATAACTAAAGAATGTGGATCAATAATATTATCCAATGATTATCCCAATAGTAATGTTATAATGTCTATCCAGTGGGATATTATTGGATAATTAGTGGATGTCTATGGAATATTGGGAATCATAACTAAAAAATGTGGATCATTGCAAATTCATCCAAATCCATGCATGATATTCCCCATGGAAAAATTCCATTTACTGCTGGGGTGAAACACCCCCACTAGGCATCCCCATGACCAAAAAAAAACACTGTATCCCTATTTTACCTGCGAGAGTTTGTTGGTCACATCCCCATTTTTTTTGTTGCTTGAAAAATCACCAACAGGTTAGTTGGTTGTATCCCCATTGTTTCCCAACTATTCCTTCATTGCTCGTTAAATACAAATTGTTCTTAGCTATATTCCCATCTCTTGCATTACCTTAGACCAGAATATAAAATATTACCTCGACATGAAGTTACAAGTTTATTAACATAAAATATACCCCCACCAACTTGGCTATTTTACTATTCATTGCCTTAAAGTACGATTGTTCGTATCTAACCAGTCGTATCTAACCAGTAACGATTATCATCGTCATTATCCATCCCCAGTTAGAAGTCGCAAAAAAAAAAAACATAGTGAAATTACCATAGTGAAATTGCATATACTGTACGTAGTTATAAGTAACAAAAAATCACTGAAATGACGTGCAAATCACCATAGCTTAGTGAAAATCATCCCCCTGGGTAACGAATACGATATTGATAAACGCGTTATTTAAGCGTATCATAAACCGTAGTGAAATTAAACCAGTTATGAAATGTTCGATACTGAGAAAAAAAAAAACATAGTATTACCATAAACCATACTCCATAATCCTGATCCATAACTATTAGTGATATATAGATATAATCATAGTTTATCATTATAGTAGTGAAATACTTATCATAAACCAATAGTATGATAGTATCCGATATCCAAAAAATATCATAAACCTTATCATTATCATAACCATCATATTAATAGTATTATCATAACCATAATATAATCATTATCCATAACTATTCGTGGTATATAACCATAATGTAATCATTAGCCAAATGATGGATATAGCCCACTTATTAGTATATCAACCATAATAAACCAACATATTAGTATCAACCTTATGGTTTTCATATCCTATAGTTATGGAGATATATGATTAGTATATCAGCCTAAACCAACATATAAACATTATCAATAGATGATTTTCCATAACTAATATGATAATCATTATCCATAATATAATCATTATCCATCACTATTAGTGATATATAACCATAATAAACCAACATATTAGTATCAACCTTATGGTTTTCATATCCTATAGTCATGGAGATATATGATTAGTATATCAGCCTAAACCAACATATAAACATTCTCAATAGATGATTTTCCATAACTAATATGATAATCATTATCCATAATATAATCATTATCCATCACTATTAGTGATATAATATATAACCATAATAAACCAACATATTGGTATCAACCTTATCAACCTTATCATTCTCCATAGCTATTTTGCTATTCGGCTCCGCAAAGGCCCCGCACGGAGGCACAGCGCTCGGCGGCGATGTCCATCAAGCGCACCGTCCCTGGATTCCCGGTGACTCGGAGACTGCCCCGGAAATGAGAAAATGGGGAAGAAAACCTATGGTTGTAGCAGAAAATAATGGTAAATATGGTCAGGATCCCTAATTCTTATATACCCGAGTGATATATATATATATATATTATATATATATATATATATATACAATGTGACCCCCCCCAGTGATGTTAGTTGGTTTAGATTCGCCCCAGTAACTATAGTTATAGGTACCATAAACCATAGTTATTGGAGTTATAAACCAACTTAGCTATCTTGGGGGCCTCACATTGTATGGTTGTAGCAGAAAATCATGGTCAGAATCCTTAATTGTTTGCTGATACTTTGAAGATTTACATCAATTTTGTGGGAACTTGAAGGTTTATAATGGTGATGTAGCTATATAATGATAGTATTTTGGAGATGTATATCATGTATCGTATTCTGGCTGTGGGAAACCCTGGCTGCCGTAAAACCTACGATTTTGTGGATGGTTCTTCTTCGCCAATAAAAATGACAATTTGGGGAATGTTGTGTTACTGGGTTTGCCACATTATAATCTGGTTGGTGGTGCAATAACCATCTTGAAAAATATGAAAGTCAATGGGAAGGATTATCCCATACATTATGGAAAATAAAAAATGTTCCAAACCACCAACCAGGAATACATTATATAGATATGTATGTACATGTGGGTGTGTGTTTGGAATTCTTTTCGAGGATGGAATAAAATCCGATGGTTTATCATCATTGTCCGATTGAAAAGGCATGATATGGTCATTTGGGACTCACAAGAAGTTGGAAATGATTCATCATCATCATCATCATCATCACCATCCTCACTTTCACAAACATCAACATCTATAGTATACGTATATATATATATATATATCCATGACATATGCACAAGATATCCATGCTTCATGGCTCGCCGGGGCTCGGGCCATCCACAGAACAGGTGCACACCAGTGGCTCATTGGCCAGAAAGGCGACACCTGCAGGATGGCCCATCATGGTCATCAAAACTTCAAAATCATATAAAAATGGTAAATGAGGTTAAACCCCACCAAATTCTCATGAAATGATCAAATCACATCATTTGGGAAAACCACATTATTCTTGAGAATTTGGTGAAATCTGGTTCAAAGAAGAAGGATATAAATCACTTGTCTGCATCTTTTGCGGTTACTACGAACTTATATAAGCAAGAAAAAACATATTATGGGGTAATTTTCTTATCACACGAATAGCCTCGCCCAAATTAACAGGTTGACCCTGAGAATAGCTTAATTTTAGTGGAAGCTAGTTTTCCAAGCCCCTGATGGCAGGGTCGTCATGGTAATCTGGAGGCTGATGGTTGGAAATCGCTGATTAAGCTGGTTTGATGGGGATGTGATATGGAAAATCCTAGATAAATGGAGGTATCAATATGTTTGCTGGGAAGGTCGTGGAGAATCAACTGATGATGGATTTTCCAGCTCCATACTTGTTGGGTAAAGAAACACTCTTGCTCTGCGTTGCATGTCTTTCGAATGTTTCTGGGGATTTGGCCAAGAAGAAGGGTTTTTAGGCATCAAGCTGGCCAAATAATTGCTCTGTGGGACTTCACCGATGAGCCCAGAGGGCTCTCTTGGCGAATTCTGGTTGAATCCATATTGCTATTTTGAAGTACATCAGAAAATATCATTTTCAGCCAAGTGTGATATATCTATGTGTATAAATAGATCTCTATAATTCTCATCTAAAGTCTCTGCATCTCTATCTATATATATACCCATTCTTGGCCCGTAATTCAACCGCTAAACCCACCCTTCACCCATCCGATCGATGAGCTCCGAACCGAAGATGTTGGCCGCGTGTCCAGTTCGCAAGCAAAGTTTCAGTTGCATCCTGAACGGGGGGCATCAACAGTTCGTGTTGGAAAGGATGGAAAAGATTCAAATGTTAACATGGATTTTGTTGAAATCAAATATATATATATACGTATATATTTCAGTTGGTCAAAAACATGTCTTTTAAGCTGGTCTTGCGCAAAACAAAAGGATGTTGAGCATGTCAACTTTGGATTTAACCAGCAGAAAGGGCTGCTGAAAATCCGCCATTGATGTTAATGATGTTCCTTTCTAAAAACCTCCATTTAGTTCGGGGATTTGCCAGACACGGTTCATTACCAGAGGATATCTTTCCATGATATTATCATTATTGTTGGTTATATGTCATTGGTAGTTGATAGTCAAATAATGATATATATTCCATGATATTCCCATGATATTATAGTTGGTCAATTTATTCTCTCCCATTTATTCTCTTCATTACCAGAGGCTGAGCAACGAAAAATTTTGTGGATTTCACGCCTGAGATTGTAGGACCAGATGCAGAGGCACGTGTCATCACTGCCTGATGCCTCGGTTGAGAACAATAATCTTCAAAACCATAGAAATGGTGATATAATGATGATATAAATGGTAATCTACTCTACATGTATCTAATAATGTATGTAATGAGAGTGATCATACACGATAGCTTTTGATCCATCCCCATATTCTCCTTACATTAAATATCACCCAGGTATATCACATTGGTGTTACAAGATCAAACCATAACAAATTCAATGGCCATTTCAGGAACCTAAACCGGAGGTACCTACCATATATAAGGCCTATATAAGGCCTATGTAAGGGAATATCCCCACAAAATATGGCCTTATATGGTACATATCACGTTGGTATAAGGACTCGCAAGAGGAGGACGAAAGATTGCCAGTGCATGGCTGTGTGCCACTGTGCCCTTCCATGGCCGTTCCCCCCAAAAAAATGCAATGCGAGTAAAGCAATAGGATCCACCATCCCCAATTTTACCATCATTTTACCACTAAAATTGGTGGTATGAACCACGATTAATGGCTGGTTGACCAAAAGAAAACGCTGGAAAATTCCACGAATAAACAAACACCATGAGACAATCTCCAAGGTAGGCCTACTTCAAAAACGGTGTTGCTTGCTCTCAATCTGGGGTCCGGGACAAGAAGGCTACCATCGCGACTCCAGGCCAAGCAATTCACACCTGGGCAGATCTCACCCCATGGTTTAGTGGTTTTAGTGGAGGATAAATGCGATTCGGTATCAATTCGTAAACACATGGGTTTCTTCAAATTTTAAACCCCGGTCCACCTTTGCATAGTCTACTTCGGAAGAACAATTGACCATCATCACCTCAGTCTCTGGGTTCCATTTTTTTCGATTCCTTGATGGTCATAGTCATCCTTATGAAGTCTTGATCAATGGTCAACGGATTTTTTCTCTGTCTATCTCTTAGTAACAGTATTTATGGGCCGATCGCCGCTCGCCTCTCTTTCAAACCAATGACCACAAGAGTGGAAAGGTCTTCATTGGTTTTCCACCTTCAAAGTCCAAAGTTGCTTCAAATAGCGTATTGGTTACATCAGTTTTCTCACATGGTCCTGGGTCTTGTGACCTACACTGCCCCTGATCCTCTCGAAAGAACAGAGCCTGGCTGGTTGGGATGTACACCTATCTGTTCTTACGGGACAGGAAGCCCCATGATCGTTTCGGACGAACTTTGGTCACATCACTATCACATGAAAAAGATAATGAAAACCAAACGTTACCCTGCTGTTTCCACATCAGGATATTCATTCCCCACCATATGGAGGTTTCCTAAAATAGGGATACCCCCAGTTCTCATCCATTTATAGATGGATTTTCCCATTCAAATCGCCCCCATCTATTTATGGGATATCCCCATGACTATGGAAACCCCCATGACTATCGGATGTCCATATCCTATCAATTCTCGCTCAACTGAGGCCGAAACATCCTTCATGTCTCTCCAAATCCTTGGGCGAAGCCCAAAGAATTGGTGGACTTACGGAACAAAAAAAGGGTGATTTTTTCATCAATTGAGATGGGTCACTAACAGATCTGTATAGTGATATTCTATATGATTGGTGATTTCTCCCATAATCTATGGTGATATATGGAATGATATTGATACTGTATTAATGGTGATAAACCGTTAGTCAATGACCATTTCAGGATCCTAAATTGGAGGTACCTACCATATAAGGCCTATTTTTCAGGCCTATGTAAGGGGATATACCTCCAAAATATGGCCTTATATGGTACAGTACCTCCATTTTAGGATCCTGGAATTCCCATTGATATTTGTCTAATATTCCGGAATATCATCTTCCCAGTGACTATCAATTGATGTATAGATATGCCGAAGATTCCCGAAGATTGGATTTTTAGGGTATTGGATTTCCCCAAATGATGGTTTCTATATTTCTAATCTAAAATGTCCAAATAAAAATGACCATTTAGTTCGTGGATTTTCCCAGCTAGAAAATGGTGGATCTTTCCATCGTTTTTTGGGACTGTTTACCAGAGGCTATTGCATTTCCCCAGATATATGGGATAATCTAGAATAATTATAACATATATATATATATATATATATATCTGGGTAAACTATCATACTCATCATATACCCATCATAAAATACCACTTTTGTTGGTATCTTAACCACTATTATTATGATGCTTCCCTGTTCGAATCCGCCGAATTCACCGAGTTCGCCAGTCCTGTTCAATCTGGAGCCTCGGTGCATACCAAGTCCCACGGCGAAGGCGATGAGCCTGGAACTAGATATGTGGTGATTTAACCAGTTTTCATGCAATCCTCGGATTTTGTTAATTGAGGATATATACATACATACATACATACATACATACGTACGTACATACATACATACATACATACATACATACATACATACATACATACATAACAATACATACATACATAACAATACATACATACATAACAATACATACATACATAACAATACATACATACATACATACATACATACATACATACATACATACATACATTACATACATACATTACATACATACATTACATACATACATACTTACATTACATTACATTACATTACATTACATTACATTACATTACATTACATTACATTACATACATACATACTTACATTACATTACATACATTACATACATTACATACATTACATACATTACATACATTACATACATTACATACATTACATACATACATACATACATACATACATACAGACAGACAGACATACAGACATACATACATACATACATACATATGTATATACATACGTATATATGTATATGTATATATGTATATATGTATGTATATATATATGTGTGTATATATATGTATATGTACATGTGTATATATGTATGTATATATATATATATACATATGTGTATTGATGATACAAGCTAGTGCTCCAGTGCGCAAAATCGCGAAGTTGGTTTGTAACCAATATGTCACTGGGTTCATGGTGATTAGAACTATAGTTCGATGAGATTAAAAATCCAACTAGCATTTTTGGAGCCTGTTACTTTTCAATCTGTCTTTGGTGGTTGCTAAAAGTTCGAGCGGCAAAATCATTATTGATGAAAATGTGTGTTGATGTTGATTACCCTCTGGTAAACTAACATAACTATGGAAAATCACCACGTTCAATGGGAAAATCCACTATAAATTATAAATGGCCATTTTCAATAACTATGTTAAATTCCAGTACCAGAGGTAATGTCTTGGGACCGCATAATTTGGCCATACCCTGAGATACCCTGAGCAGATCTAGCATCCCATCCCTTCCTAATCTCTACCCCAATTGGCTTCCCAAAATGAAGAGATCCAATGTGAAATCAAGGTTTCATTTGGTGGGTACCCTCTGGTTATGTCAGAATAGCTATTGAAAATGACCATTTATTTATAGTGGATTTTCCCATTGAACATGGTGATTTTCCATCGTTTTTGTATGTTTAAGATTAGGGGGAAGGGATTATCAGCTGGCCATTCCCTCATTACTGCAGCACCGAGCCATTTCTTCTGCCGCTGCAAATCCTTCCCTTTTTGAGAAGCGCCAGTTTTGGTCAGCTTGGTAGCAGCCCCGACATGTCCCTCCGGTTTAACATATGGAAAGACACCATCTTTACAGGTAAATAATCTAACTACCCTCTGGTAATTTAACATAGCTATTGAAAATGGCCATTTATAGTGGATTTTCCCATTAGAAATGGTGATTTTCCATTGCTATGTTAGTTTACCAGAGGGTAAATGGATCTAAATGGGTGATTTTTCGATGCCAACTTCACCGGAGGCTCCGGTCGCCGCGCGATTTCAACTCCACTGATATGGGGTCAGTTCGCCCCAGTCTGAGCTGATCTGGCTGGTGAAAACCACGAAAAGGATCTCCTGCAAGGATCTAACTAGGTAAGAGATGGTAAGAGAATGTCAAGCATGTTTGTAAACCGGCTTTCTACCCTTCATCCATGGTAGAAACATCCCAGGTTCCATGGTTCCATCATGTTCCATCCACGGTCCCGGAGTCCCACCAGCTCCACCATTCCCTCAGGCACGTTCGGCTGCTTTGGCCCCAGAACGTACCAGATCATCGTGCGGCAGGATGCCCACCAGAAAGCCGTCCTGCACGGTGAGGCCGGTGAGGCCTCCCTCAGTAATGTAAGTTAGTTTAGGCTAAACAGCCCATGAATACTAGTTCGCTGCATCCCCCATAAACTCAACAGTTAACCAAGTTACAAGTCAACTTAGAAAGGCGGTGAAAGGTGGAAAAAAAGGTGGTGAGATGTGCCCCAGTGAGCTAAATCGCTAAGTTGCTTGAGGACGAACATAACTGTTGGGTTTATAGTGATGAATGAAGTATAGTTCATCATGGGTGCCAATTAGTTTATGATAATAATGATAAAAGTAATATACTATAATATACTGTAGTTTTATAAGCCAAGTTGCTTTATAGTATAACATATCTATAGTATCTATAGTTCATGAGGGTTCAGAAACCAACTCACAAAACTGGTGGCACCACTTCGTGGCAAATGCCAGTCCTCCACAACCATCATGGGACCCTGGCGGGTCACAGATTGACTCTCGATATAAGCCTGGCACGTTCGGCAAACTTTTCGGCCAACAGGATCCGCAACATGGGGATGTAGCGACCTTTGGGCGCCTTCAATTTCAAGTTGTTCCAGGTAGTTCCGATTTGAAGATCTGCCTCGATATACCAAGAATGGGAATGTGAGTGTACACCTCACATCGTTTGATGTCGTCATCTAGTTCAACAAAAAGTCGCTCTCCAATTCCAATCTACTCTTTAAAACAAACATCAAAAAAAAAATGTGTTTATTTGGCCATAACTTAGAATATTTTCCCATAATAGTTATTTTTTGGATACGTTTCAAATGGCGAAAATATCATACCCCCCTTGGCCACCCAGCTTTTTCACGCCTTCTTTAGCGAGATATTGGGCGAGATGCGCAGTGGCTCCTGCAAAATCTTGCCCAACTTCACTGCGGCCACCAACACGTCGTTGCCTGCCACCCGGGAAAAACCAGGAGCCATGGGGAAAAGGTGGAAATATACGGAGAATCCACACATAAATATGAAAAGAAATATGAATAATCTGGGAATTATCTGGAATTATTCTCATTTTGTATTAATTATTCGATGTTGTGTGAATCTACAAATGTTGTTTGGATTAGAAATATGAATGGAAAATGTTTATACATCCAAAAAATCTGGGATTATGTAAGAGCATCAACTATAACAAGGGGATTTACCAATTGCCCCATTCATCGGGGACCTGCATGGATCTACATCACTTTGTTCCCAGTGTCTGCAACTCATCCTGCCAGAAATGATACATCTGGGTACATCAATATATCCACCTAAAAAGTTGAGAAATGTTGGTAGAGTTAGATCAGTGTTTTTCAATATTTTTAAAGGGTGTTCCTGAAATGATTTGGGTTTTCAAGGGTTCTATCAGTAAAAAAAATATCCTTCATTATATCATCACATACAAAAATCTTATATACCGTATACCCATCATCTTACCATCTGGTAATTCAACATGGCGAACTGGCAAATCACCATATTTTTCCGAATGCCAAATCATCCATGGTTTATCATCTAACTGTGTGCTGTGGCTTCCCCAAGCAATCATCCATTTTAATCCATTTTATAGATGGATTTTCCCATGGAAATCGCCCCCATCTATTTATGGGATATCCCCATGACTATGGAAACCCCCACAAAAATCATAGGGGTACCCCGAAATAGGATTTTCCGTGAAATAAACCAGCCATCTATTTATGGGGTACATGACTATGGGGAACCCCCGGTTCCACGTGCCTCCCGCCACTTGCAGGGCATCGACGTCTTCCCAATTCACAGCACCCAGCAATACCAGGCGCTGCTGCTCGTTGTGGGTCACCTATCGAAAATCCATTGAGGAGAAACCCACCTGGGATCCCACTGGTAACCAATGGAAAAAAGGGGAAAAATGAAGGGAATCACTGAGTCATCTGATGTGGTCAATCGAAAAAAAATACAAACACATTGTGTTTTGTGTGTTTGTTTCTCTCATCTCATGAATAAGATCATCGATGGTGAAGTATAGCTGCATAATGACAGAACAGCAAAATCGGCCATCTTGGGGTTGATAGCTGCAAGTCTTACATGTTTGCAGTGTTCGAAACAGGTTGAAGAAGTTTCCATCCCTATAAACCAACCAGTATAACCCAGATGCTCCATGTATGCACCATATTTACCTACAAAACTGGGTGATGTTTGCTGTAAATGTTCATACGAAGTTTCCAGCACCATGGAGCATATGGGTAATGGAATGATGGAGGGATTTTGGTCGAGTCCCCTGACGACCAACACTGAGGCCTCTTCGACGATAGGCACCATGCGAGGAACGCTTCGGTCTCGGTTTGTCCAAAAAATGCATCCATTGGTAAATCATCATATTCCTCATCGAAAATGGTTAAAAGTGCTGTTTTTTAGCCCCATGTTCAGTTTCATGTTTCGCGGTTTTCTGGGCAATTTTTAGAAAATGCCAACAAAAAATTCACATCACTGCTGTGACTGATCATTCTCTGATTCAGATGGAATCTTTCCAACTTCAACAAAACCTCCCAGTTCTGCGGAGTTCTGAAAGCTCTGAGAATTCCCAAAATGTTGGCAAAAAGATAATGCCATCTGGTTATTTGTTACATAGCCATGGAAAATCACAATTTTAATAGGTAAACCATCTATTTCTATGGGCCATTTTCCATGCCTATGTTAAATAACCAGAGGGTAATGGCAAACAGAAACGGGATGGTATTCTTCACTAACCATGATAAAAAATGGTGCAGGTCGGGCAGCTCGGGACATCATTTTCCTGCATGTGAAAAGTATTCGGCAATGATGTTTTGGAATTTATAACCCATCATGTGTTCAAACACCATGGAGAAACCGGAAATGTTCAGCATTTTTCAAGATGGGGAAAAATGAGAAAAGTAAAATGGGAAAAAAAATGCTAGTCATCCTCACTCGGATCAATGTATTGTTTTTTTGAGATGTCTATCTGGACTACAACACAACCTGTCTAAACACAGCTCTGGCACGGTAGAAAGTTCACCCTTTAAAAAAAAAACGAATGTCTCAGGGGCTCTGAGTTCCTGCTTGTTTAAAAATACGTGTAAGAAATTTCGACATGTCGGAAATTTTCTCAGACTCAAGGTCAAACGAAACATGAACTTCTAGTCACATGTCCACGTGAACATCTCGGTTATATCCCAACTTCTGGGGTGAAAATCCGGTTGGAAACAGACGTGACACCTGAAAAACAAAAAGGGTGTTGAATGTGTGGCACTGCTATCAATATAGTCAAACCATATGACATATGTAAAATGATTTAAAATGTCATTACCCCCTGGTCATTTAACATAGCGATGGAAGCCGTGGCCCAATTTAGTGATGATATACCGTTCTTAAAACGGATGGTTTCAGATCGCAAACTGTGAACAAATGCCAGAGGGTCATATGGCTTACCCTCTGGTGCACTAATATAGCCTTGAAAAACTAACATTTTGCAGGGAAAATCAGTTATTTCTATGAGCCAGCCATGGTTTCCAGTTCGCAAACTGTTTGTTTACAGGAGGGTATCCCCATTGTATCCCCATAAAAATTCTCCATGTTTGTTGGTTATATCCCAGTAGCTATTCCCAATCACATGTTTCTCATACGGCTGGACAATAACTTCGAATTGCTTAAGGAACCACAAAAAAAAACTAGTACCTATTGATTCCCCAAATGATGTATTTACCATTGGGAAAGTAAAAAATCACTTAAACAACCCATGATAGCTCCATATTTGTTGAATTAGATGAATTATATCTCCAGTAGCTATTGAAAATCACATGTTTGTCATATGGGTCTATCTGAGAATTGTACGGTACACCTTCTATAAATGGCCATCTGCAGAAGGGAAAATGATGATCACTCTCTGGTAAACTAACATAACTACGGAAAATCACCAGTTTTAATGGTAAATCCACTATAAATGGCCATTTCCAATAGCAAACTGTTAGTTTACCAGAGGGTAACCCATGGATTTAGAGGTACGAACCCAGATGGCTTAACATCCACCATCTCCGCTGCATCGCTACGCCAAGTTTCTTTCCGCCTCCCTGCTCTGCTTGATCTGAGGCTCACTGGAAAAAACATCAAGTTCTGTTATATCAGGAACATCTAAGTCCCAAATATCATTGCTTAGACTTCGAAAATCACCGGAAAATGGAATATATATATATATATATACATATATAAATATATACATATATACATATATACACATATACACATATACACATATACACATATACACATATACATATATACATATATACATATATACATATATACATATATACATATATACACATATACACATATACACATATACACATATACACATATACACATATACACATATACACATATACATATATACATATATACATATATACATATATACATATATACATATATACACATA
>Ga0126342_10001399_pt1 | contig 33750 bp, 11 predicted proteins | sample Cyp1metagenome_FD_92528 | JGI IMG/M metagenome (GOLD analysis project Ga0126342, IMG submission 92528) | Coral microbial communities from Lord Howe Island, Old Settlement Bay, Australia - Cyphastrea 1 metagenome | ecosystem: Host-associated > Invertebrates > Cnidaria > Coral ...
CTTTCCACTTTCCACTTTCCATGCGCAAAAGGTTCGTACCTTGCTGCCGTGCATCGTTCCGCCTTGCGAACGAGGTTTAATTATGGTACAAAAGTGTTCAGCCTTGGAAATCAGGAAGCCACGGCGCCTCTGTGCGAATGTTGGCGCAGGCCTGTAAGGCCATCTGTACCCAGGCTTCGATTTCTGGCTCTTGCAATGGCCCAAGCGTCAGATTAGTCTGACGTGTCGCCACTTGGAAACAATCAGCTACTGCACCAGCTAATGCCGCAGAAAAGGCTGGTGGATACTCCTTGAGCACCGCAGTTCGGAATGTTCCAGTAGTTTTGTCACGGCCAATTGCAACTTGTTGAGGCTTGACAGCATCAGGCAGCTGTCTTCTATATGCGGATTGTGCGAAAAGAGGACAATTGATGGCAAGGATTCCTGTGGGCTTGACTGCACTTGCACCCCATCTCCACTGGCAAACCCTATGCAATCGTACATTCGGGAGCTGGAGGATCAACTGCACCCAGGGTGAGGTCCAAATGCTCACTTTGGCCTCATCCTCTGGCTTCCACGGGTGTTCACTGAGATAAACACCTCCGCATCGGAGGGTCCAGGCGGCAGCCAAGATCCCTTGCATGAAAAACTCCGCTCCCTGTTCTGCTTGCCTCAATTCTCGTGTTGTAAGGCCATCAAGGCCAAAAAATCGGGCAGCGCTGCGAAGGGGCCTGGGCCATTTCCCAGTCATTTCAGCAGATAAGGGATGGTGGCGCGCTGCTGAAAATGTCTCGCAGGGGGACCCCAGAATTGTCGCAGAGACACGCCCTGCCTTGTACAAGGTCGTAAGAAACTTCCAAGTAGTATGGCCGGCCTGTAGATTGCCGTAGAAAACGGAAACCGCTGTGTCAAGTGACAAAACTTGGACCCTGAAACCCTTGTCCTGTGCAAACTCCTCAAGTCTGGCATGGACATCTGTTGCCCTTCTCCTTCCGCTGAAGAGATGGACAACAAGGAATACTGGCAGTTGAGTGTGAGCTTCAACACCCCGTGGAATAGTCGTGCAATCAGGGATTGTGTCAAACCGAATTGCACGCACCTTCTCCAGCCACTCCTCTTGTTGTGCAAAAAGGGAAGGGATCTGTAAGGCCGTTTGGATTCTCTCCTTCGCATTGGCAGTGCCGAACCGTGGCGGTCTGTGGGGAAACAGAGAGCCTCTTTCTTGATCCAGACGTCCGACCTTCTGTCTCAGAAAGGCTGCCTCTGAGAGTGCTTGCATCCTTGGGAATTCGTAAATGAAATCTGCAAAAGCATTATCCACAAGTGACTCGGCCTCACCGTCTTCAAACTTGGCGATGACATCTTCTAAACATTTTTCACCCCAGCCAATGTAGACACTTTCCAGCCATTCTGGATACGCTGGGTCTGCCGTAGCAGCCGCATCTAACCACAGGTCAGGGAGTTGAACAGTCATGGATGCATCAAACCCTGCTTCACGAAATCGTTGAAACCATCCCTCAGTAATTGCCGTCAGGCATTTCCAGTATGCGCTCGGCTGCACTTCTGCCTCCTCTGGGACCCTTATGCGGAAGATGGTCTCTTCCACCTGTGCAAGTCGCTGGCGTGCCAAAAGCAGCTCATTACTGCGACGATCTTTCGGCTGCAAATGCGGCCCCAGTGCCTGCAAGGCTTCAGTGCGGTGAAGCCCTCTGGGTTGTGCCGGGTGCGAAGGTGTCAATTCCTCAAGGACTCGGAAACCTCGCTTCTGTAAATCTTGGAAGCAGCGATTGACCTGCGTCCTTCTCGGAATATATGAGAGATGTTGGTAGAGCCTTTGTCGGCTCCAAAAGAACTTGAGGCAGGATGGACATGTGGGCCCGTCAATGAGATGTTTCTCCAGGGCACCGATTTGGTGGGCTTTGCGTTTATGCGTTGCTAAACCCTGTGGGGTGGTAAAGCAGCGACCACAAAAACATTTGTGCTCCTCATCTGCATCATGTGAGTCCGCTGGCAAATCTCGGAATGTGGCACAACTATGCAATGCTTTCATGATTTGACCATGGAATCTATGCATCTGATGCATCATGTGCTCTTGATTCTGGAAGCGTCTGAAGGCCCTTTTGACACGCTTCTGCCATTCTGCTGTGCCGCTCTGCCAAAAATCAAAAAGGGCAGTCAGATCGGACGGATCAATAGGTGGGTGTGCATCAGGTTCCAACTTGCGCATCCACTCTAAATCGGCAAGCAGCCCATCCATCCATGATGTCTGGCATAACGCTTGTTCTCTGTGCAACAGATGTTGAAGGTCAGCTGGCCCATGTTCCCACAATCTCTGTGCATAGAGCAGTCGGTCAGTGGCTAGGCGCACCCGTGGATCCGGTTGCTGGGTACGTCGGAATACTTCAGCTGCCGATGTCGAAAGAATAGCATCTTTCGTGAGACGTAACACTTTCTGTAACATTCTCAACAGGACAGCTTTAATTTTGGCGATCTGGCGGTGTGTCGGCGTAATCCAGGCTCCGAGGCCGAAGAAGAGCTTGGTCTCGACCAATACACGAAACAATTGCACAGGCAAATACCTATTGGTCAAGATGGGTTTGGAAATCTGGTTGAACGCGGCCTGCGCCTGACCAATGCGGCTTCTAATTTCCAGGTCCATCTTGTGGTTGGCAGCGAAAACTGTGCCCAAATGCTTGTAAGAGGGCACGTAGTGCAAAAAGAATGTGTGGTCGCCTATCGGGATCTCATCCCCTGGCCGTGGACCCAGTTGAAAACGTTGGCGAAGCATCGGCGCCCCTGTCCCTCGAAAGGACACAACAGCGCTCGTCTTGCCTTTGTCCATGTTCAGCAAGAACCCATAACGATGAAAGAGTTGCAGAACAAATCTCAGCACCGCTCTGAGGGCTTCTGGCATCTCATCGGCAGTCCTCGTTGCCCAAGGGATTGCAAGATCGTCCGCCCAAGCTACAAAGCTGCTACCGGTGATGTCCAATTCTCGTAGGATATCATTGAAGGCTTCATGGGAGTCGATCCACACTTGTAGGTGATGCAAGATATCCGACATCAACACATGGAAAATGCAATCTGCCAGCGGGCTCCCGGGTCGAGTGCCGCGCTTGGTTGTGGCCATTGTTTGTGAAGTGCCAACAGCCATCCACGTGTTGGTGTGGACATCCTTGATGAGTTGAACAAGGAATGCCGGTGCGCCCAAACGTTCCAAGAGGCACGGCAAATGCAGCCGATCACACATGTCAGCCACTGGCAACCCCTCAGCATCCATAGCCTCCAAGACTTCTTCCAGGTCTGCATCTAGGTTGATACCGGACGTCCATTCTCTGACAAGCCTGTGGAACGCTGTCGTAAGGTCAAGAAATAAAATGCCTGAAGTAATGTTCTGGCCATCCATGATGCGTCCAAATGCTTGTAAGGATTGAGATCCATACATCACTTGTTGGTGCGCGAACCCTCCTAGCTGCCCGGATGGGCGTTGGCGATGGAGGAGCTGCATGATATGCGTCCGCAAGAGTGCATGGACTCGTTTGGTGAAGGTCGGCAAGAGCATGATGCCACGATAATTTTGTGCAGTATAAGGACTGCCTTTTTTGTGGATGACAGCAAGCTGACCTCCTTTCCCTGCAATGGGTTCATGTTGCCAGACATACATCTTGAGCAGGAGTGGGAAAAAGATATCCGCCAAATCACAGGGATTTTGCCTAAAAAGCTGAGAAGGCAAAACATCAAACCCCGTTGCTTTCCCTGCTGGTGTCTGTCGCAAAACATCTTCAAGCTGGCTAATCGTAGGCAAGTCTGTCAAATCAAAATGGTTTTGTTGCACTGGTGTGTGGAGTTGCCTATGATGGCATTCTCCCAGCAACTGCATCGGCGTGGTAGGCCTCCCCACTTCAAGCTGGCAAAAATGGGGCATCCATTGGTCGTCCAATGCCTCAACTTTGAGGGGATCAAAGCCGACCCTGCGCTGTCGAAATTTCGGCAGACTACGCCTCAAAGTCCGCCACATTTCTCTCGCATGCTGAGGCCCCAGCCACTGTGAGCTCTCTTGCGCAAGAGTGTCATAAAAATTGGCATCATCATGCCGCAGGGCTCGTGTGACTTGCGCACCGTAACTGCGAAACTGATGCAATGCAGTGGCAACATCAATGTCGAGTTGGGTTAAAATTTGATCAAACTCAGAAAGGACACTTTGCTGGTTGGTGTCTTCTGTCGAGCAAATACAAGCCTGCTTCCATGATGCCACAATGGCCTGCAAAAATGTCCGCTTTTGGAGCGTCTGACACTCGGCCAAATTCTTTCTCCATTTACGTTTTGTGCAAACCAATGCCCAGGTATCTTCGGTCATGGTGGTTTTGCGTGGCTTCTTTTGGAAACCATGTCTGTCCCTTCTTGTACACAAGGCAAGGTCACTTTGTAAGGCATGAAAGTGTGTATGTACATCAATGTCAAGCCAGTTTTGTGCCTGCAGTTGCGTTTTCAAGTCCGAAAGGGCATCATGGCAAAATTGAGGAGGACACTTAGGTAAGCTCTTCCTAGTTTGCCTCTGTGTCTGTGTCAGTTCAGCGTGCCATTCCAAATAAGCTCGTGCAGGCCTATGATCGTCCTTCTGGAGCGATACATCAATCTGCATGTCAGTCCATGAGCGACAGGTAACTAATGGCCAGGTCATGTCAACCCCTATGACATCATTCCTAGTCCAGTCACCATTTGGATGGCACCAGGTACCTGACGGTCCGGTGTGGCATGTAGAAAAAGATGCTGGAATGAAAATGCCCTGCGTGGTCACAAACTGACAAAAGGCGTCACTTTTCACTGTGGAGATCTCCGCATCATGATTCCCAATGTGTTGGTTGGGGCAGTCTCCAAATCGACAATTCGCATCCGCAAGGAGCAATTTCGGCCAGCAATCATACTTCCTTGGAATCAATTGCTCAATCTGATGCCAGAACGTGTCAATGCATTCCGAGTCGGCCCCACTATGTGGTGCATGGGCCGCAATCACGACACATTTGAGAAAACTCGTCTGTAGTCTAATGATCAGGTACCGGGGATCAGCGGCAATGACGGAGAAATCTTGCTCATCAAACCATCCATTTTCATGCGGCGTCCCATCCTGCTGAAAGGCATATGGCTGCTGTTTGGCAAATCCAATTAAAATACCAAACTGTCCTTTAGCATTGGCTGGGGCATGCCACAAGTGAAAGTCAGGACTATGCAAGCGCACATTGGTCCTCAGTCGAGTTTCTTGCAAAGCAAAAATGGTCACGTGTGATTGTCGAATCTGTGCGGTGATAGACTGGAGTCTGGCTGGCCCCAGTGGATTGGGTTGGTCTTTGTTGGCTGTCCCAGATCCCTGTGTCAATGTAAGCACATTACAAGTAAGTAGGTCAAGCTTGATTTTTGCAGTATCATCTGTCCTACCACATTCCGATACAATGCTCGTTCCCACAGCCTGCGCAGAGGGTGTGGTCTTGGGCTTGGCCGGCAAACAAAGTGTGCTCTCAGACCAACATTTGGAAAATGAAGGATGTTGGAAGATCCATCCCCAAGAGAGGGCTTGAACAAACCGCCAATTTGTCAACATACTAAAAACAGTATCCCAATTCTGTAAGGGAACGCCTTGTGTAGCACATAGTGCAATCGTGTCGACAAGTTCATTCCCAGGGTCACCACTATGGCCTGGGACAAAGGAGTGTTCACATGAAACTTCCCATCGAGCCTGCATGATGCGCAGCAGGCTACGTATGGCATGGCAGGAGACCTTGTCCTTTTTTGCTTGCCAGAGACCTTCCGCTTGCTTTCCAACTGAAAGGGAGTCAAACAAGAAGGTCACACTTGGTTTGCAACGGAAAACCTCAGCCGCAATCTTGACAAGATCATATGCATGCTTGGTAGCCAGTAAGGCTGCTCGTACTTCCGCAGTGTAGGAACCAAATTCCGGTGCCGGTAGGTGTGCAGAAACTGCACCAGCAAACAGCCATCGATTGCCTTGCAGGACAAAAGCCGCAGCTGCGGCTCCAGCCGTGCCATCCTTCTTCAAAAAGGACCCGTCGTAATAAACAGAGATATGGTCAATCGGCTGGTCACACGCATACCATTCGGCACGGATCCATGGCAGACATTGCGGAAGCCAGTGGGCATGGTCAGCCAAAACTGCCTCCAAATCAAACACTGGCAAAGTAAAATGTGTGTCAAGCCTGTCAAGAGCTTTACTTGCTTCCGCAAACTGAATATGCAGGTTACCATCTGGATCAATCTGGCTATCGTCATGCAGTTTGGCAGGAAGAGGCTTTTGAAGGACGGATGCCGTGTCAGTGTCGGTAACTGCATCAGTCTGCTGGTGGATCAAATCATCAATAATCAGGACATAGCCGAAACCTGTCCAGCCCAAGATGGGGTGGCCTGGGTGGATCTGTTGGAGATCATACCAGAGTGCACATGGTGGTCTGCCTTGTGTAGGCAGACAAGTCCTTTCATAGCCCACAGCGCGCACTATGTGCTCAAATGTGGTCCGTTCAGGTGTAGTGACTACTCTGCGTACTGGCTGGTGTCCAACACTGAAATCAATGGTAGAGACGAGAGATGTTGCCCATGCATCGTTTGGCGACTGGACCAAAATAACATGTGCTATAACACCTGGCTCAAGCTGGGGAGGAGCAGGTTGCACAACAGCAATTTCAAGCGCAAGCTCCGGTTGGCGGGAGTCATGCCAAGCAGCTGTGATACGCTGTTCCCAATCTGTAAAATCGTCAGTCAGAGTAACAACCCTTGGAGACATACATGATGGGAACTGAAACCGATGGTCGACGAACCAAACCAATATTTGAGCTGATGTTACTTCATCTTCCCATGCAAATGTCGCACGTACAAAGGCTGAATGCAGGTCCTGTACAAAATCTGGGAACAACCACAGGTTTGGTCGATCAGGTTGGAAAACCTGCGCATTTGGGTTCATCGGACATGAAGACGCAGGTGCTGTTGGCTGTTCAGCAGTTGTGTGCGGCGGAAAACTTCTTGGCGCTTGCATAAGAGAAAGATCTTCAAAATGCAGCTCTGCCGTCGGGTCATCAGTCTGTGTGGGTTCATGTGGCGCTGCAATACGGATGCATAGGCTGTGTCCTGATTCCAAGGCCACAACAGCAGTTTCATCTAGTAATTGCCGATCCCGGAACAATCTACAATCCCTCTGAACACAGTAGGGTGCAAGGTCCATGTGCTGCAAAACCGTGTCACGGTTTGCTTGATTTGGTACAGAGTAGGCACCCTGCACAATGGCATCATGTGGGGTACCCTCCATCAGAGCTGTCAATACGACTGCAACATGGTTGTCAAAATTACCCTGTTCGAGTAGAATATGACAGATGCTTGGCTGAACCAAATGCTGCGGTGGACGCGGTTGCACGATGTAAATTGTGAATGGCAGTCGGCGGTCCATGGTGTCCGACCACGCAGCTCTGAGATCCTCTATCCATGTCAAGGGATTACCATGCAATTGGATACTTCTGGACCGTCTGCATGCGGTACGTCGGTTGTGGTGAATGTACCAAGTCATGACATGCATCGTGAGCTCATCGTCCCAAACTCCTCGGGTACCTTGTGTGTGGAACAGGTGCCCTAGGGGGGGAATCCATTCCTCTCTTCCATCATGTCTAGGAAGCCGCAGGCGCCTTGGCAGGTCAGGATTAGCCCTAATGATGGGGAACCCCATGTCTTCGTCAATCTGACCTGGTCTACATGTCAGGATGGTGGCACTTTGAACATGAGAGCGGGACCTGCAATGTGCGATCTGTGAAAAGGAAACATGATCATCATGTGCATCAAGCAAGTCATCAGCAACAGGCGGTTGATGGGCTTCCATGGCAGCTGCCATTGCCGGTGCCCAAAGTTGCTGCCGCATATGCTCAGCATTGATTCTATCATCCAGATTCAAAGGCGCAACATGAACAACGATGCAGAAACCGGAATCAACATCTTCAATGTCTCCAGGCTGAAGGTCCATACGTCTCAAGGTGATCCTACATCTATGCAGCACACAAAGATCTTGGAGGGAAACTGCACGCAAGATGTCAGTGACCGTGATGAACCGGCCTGTTGATACTGCAGTATGTCTCAAGGCAGCATATCGTCTGCCCTGTCGGATAACCGAAATCACTCCCGCAGAATGCGTGACAGGCGGTCGATGTTGTTCCAGCAGGAGGTGTGCCAATATGGTTTCAGTTTCTGTATGCGGAGGGTTAGGCAAGACAAATGTGATATCAACTGGCGCAGAATGATCAATATTGTCATGCCATACCTCGAGAATCTGTGCACGCCATTCATCAAACTCAGCACTGCGGAGTCGAACTGGCCGGCTGTTGGCGCATCTTGGTCGATACAGGTGATCGACGAACCATGTTACAACATATGCCACAAATCCTTCCTCAGCACATTCCACAAACCCCTGTGCATTGAAGACATGTGCAAGCTGACGTTGCCAGGGCGCAAGACATGCATCATTCACATGAAATGACAATCCTCTCTGTCCAACCGACTGCAAGCCGATGGTGTCTTCTGAAAGCCTTTGAAAAGAAGCCTGTCGCTGTGTCAAGGCTAAAGCTCGACCTGATCTCGGCTGCAGTGTACAGTCCATGGTTGCAGAGGCTTCATCCTCGTCAACCGAAATCGCAAAATTCAGGGCTGCTTCAGTGGAGACTGTGGCATCTAGGGGCGGTGTTGCAACAATTCGCAAATAAGTGCCGTGTTGAATGGTTCGCACCCGAGCATCTTGTTCAGGCCATAAACTAAGATCCCAGTAGACCAGACATCTGTCCCCTTGCAAAAAGCAATAATTGAACAATCTTGCAAGTCGAAGGACATATGCTCGTGTAAGCTGAGGTACTACTCTATGGACTCTTCTCGAGACTTCCGGTGCTCGCAAAAGACCCTCTGGTAGTCCTGGGAAATGGACTTCAATGTCCAAGATGATCAGCTTTTCGGTGGAGCCAAGCGGCAGGTCATTCACGTACTGCAGTATAACTGACTCCTCTGCTTCATGCTGGCCGACCAGAGCACATTGGACATGATGAATGCCAATCAGGTTGCGCATATGCTCGCCGAGGAAATGGGCGATTTCTCGCAGAATGGCATTGTATGTACCCCAGCGGAGAAAGCAGTGCACTACTGGGCGTCCTAACCGATATACTTGAACTCCTTGCCATTGTTCAAACTGTGTCGTTGAATCAGGCAGTGAGGTGTCAGTAAGACGCTCAGCTTCATCTTCAAAGTCATGTTCAGCCTCGCCACCATCACCCAATCTTTGACCTGTATCGGCTCTCTGATTGTTATCATCGCCGCTCTGCGAGCCTTGCTGTGCATTTTGGCTCCTCTGGTGAAAATGGGAATGGGTGGAGCTGGCCGCTTGTTGATGAGGCAAAGGAAAAATATGCCCTGCGAAACCATGTCCATCCAACATATAATGTGAAGGCAAAAGTGAATAGGGGATCTGTTGCCAGCCAAAATAGAAATTACAGCGATTGGTGTTGCAGAGATGTGAGATGTCTGCAGCGGCTGCCAATCCAACACCACTGACTTCATCAGGCAGAGAAATTGCAACTGCAAAGGGTCTAATTGATCCTTGTCTATCCTGATGATGGACTGTGAACAAACCCGCATATCGATCTGCCTCAATCCCTTGCACGACAAGCACATCAGCAACAACTTGCCTTTGCAGGAAGCTACGGTCAGGGTCAGGCAACACCGTGAAAAACTGTACATCTTCATTGGCTTGGATCATATCCCTCCATGATCTGGCAATTTCATTCTGCCATAGAACCCAGCGATGATCCAATTCGACAAATCTGGGAACTACCCAACGTGGAAAATGGAAATGGTGGACATACCATGTTCGAATCAAAAACGTGTTTTCCATCAAGAAATCATGCGGCAAAGCCTGAAAACCTGACAGCCCAAAAATATCAGTCACAAACGCTGGTGGTGGTGGAAGGTGAACCTGATTTGGCTGGGCAGTAGGTGGGTCATTGCTGGCTGCCGCAACACGCCTTGGGACATTGTCATGTTCGTCTGTCAACCTCATCTTATCGATCACAGGTTGTCGACTCTGTCGCTTATGCTTGCTCTCAGGATGAGCAATGTCACTTGAGAAACTACCTCTAATTGGCTTTTTGGTCCAAGGTTTTTCAGTCCAAGTAGCCAAATCAAAGGTGTTCATTCTGGAATTGTGCATGTGGAGTTCATCCTCTAATCCAATATGTATGGAGGCTTCAGGATGAAATTGAACTTGTTTGGAAAGATCAACTTTAAGATCATTAGGCTGTCGGAGACAACTACGCAGGACGGGAACCTCTTCATGGTACGCACATGTCTGCAAACCCTGATCTTGTTGTCCTTGGCCAGAAATGACAGCATCATCGGTTGAGGGTCTCATGGCGAAAAAATCATTTGAATCGCAAAAAACACTCCAACCTAATTTCCATGCTGACATGACTGCATCAAATGGGTTGAGGTAGTTGAGTTCGGTCTGGATAGAGTGCTGCCAATGCAAAAATTGTTGGGAGTCAAAATCGCTCAGCTGGTAGCGGCATGCTGCACGCATCGTTGGCAGCGATACATAGGCATCAGCCCCTCCAGCTCCTTGATTGGCGTCGTGCCTGCTATGGCTCTGCACTAGCATAGCACCGCCCCCAATCAGGCGTTCTTGGCAGCCAAGGGAGCTCCAGCAGAGGCTGGCACACCAAAGGGCTCCATGGAACGTTGGCGCTTTTTGTCTCGCTCGTCGTCTTCCATGGTCAGGTCCTCTGCTTCGACCACCTGCTGTGGAGCTTCTGCCTTCAGGACTGCGGCACAATGTTGCAGCACCGATTGAAGCTGCCCCTGCAGCTTCTCTTCTTCGGTGTCTGCCTCCATGTTCCCCTCGTCCTGTTCCGCTGTCACTGCAGTGATCGGTGGCATGGCAGCCAATGTGGCTTGGGAGGCTTTGACAGAAAGCTCCTGGATCTCCCGTCTGGCCGTTTCGATATCTGCTCGGGCCTTTGTGGCTGCAGTCTGAAACACTCCTTGTTGCTTCTGATACTCTTGCAGCTGTGTTTGCCATGTGGTGACCGCCTCCGTGATATGCTTGATCCATCGGGTGCGGTGAACCTTTCTCGATTCCAGTGCATCTGTCAATGTTTTCTGAGCCTTGCCCAATGTTTTGGTAGCAGCATGCAAGTTCTTTGTGACGAACTTGCTGTTCTCCTTTTCCAGGCGCTCGATGTCCTTGTCCATCTTTTCGATAAGCTCCTGAGTTTCCTGGGGAGCTACACTGATGTCTGGGTAAGCCACTTTGAGTGCTGCAACGCACTCTCTCTTCTGGGCCAGCACTTCCAAGTTGTTGGAGCTGCTGGCTGCGGATGGTGTGGCTGGCATCAGATTCTGGCTCAGACCTTCTAGGGATGGCCATGGAGGCAATGATGCGGCAAGGGGTGCAAACGGCGAGGAGCTGTAGTTCATGCCCTGTGTCTCTGCACCCGGCGTACCCGCAGCAGCATCCTTGTGCTTGGTATTGTGTTTCCCAATACCTTTGCCCTTGCCTTTGCGTCCTCTTGGGCTCTGTGATCCCTTCGTAGCTCGAGGGCTCTTCGTTCGGCTCTGCGAGCGGCTGGGGCGCTGTTGCCAGTTGTCCCAGTTCTCCCAGTCTTCCCAGGCATAGTGTTGTTCTTTCGGCGGCCATGCATCTCTGTATGCTGTCGCCTTGTGAGCATTCGGCGCTGTGTTGTGGCGCATACCTGTGGTCCAGTGCGCTTTGCACAGTGCACATTGTTCGGCGACCTTCTTGTTGATGCGCTGACAGTGTATGCAGCGCCATGGAAATAGGTCTGCCATGATTCTGTGCTGTTTTTTGATTTCTGTGCGAATCTTCCTCAAAAAGATGGGGTCTCGTGAATGGTGTCCCGCAAAAATCCTGTGTAAACGCCGGAGTCCCAGCGTGCCAAGCACAACTACCTTTTTCCGATGCAAATGCCACTCGTGTCTCGCAAATGCTCGCTGTCGACGCAGTCGCCGCTTCTGGGTAGAGCTCAGCGATGGAATTTTGCAGAAAGTCAAAGCCCACAATCAAAATGAGAAAGAGGAGCAAAAATGAACACATAAATAAATTGTCGATCAAATTGCGGCACCAGGGCGTAGCCAGTTCAGTGCCAAAAATTTAGGTGTTAGGTACACCTACAGAAACCACCGATCAATGTTACCAAAATTTGTAATGCAGGAGATCCACTGAATTGCACAAAAATTGTAACAGACCGTGTAACCACCAGGTGTTCGGTACACCTGCAGAAACCAGGGAAAATAGTGCACCAGCGCGTAGCAGTTGAGTGCAAAATCCACCAATCGCAATCCAAATGACCAGTGCAAATCAAAGCCAGCGAGGACAAAGTCAACCCCCGGAAATAAGAAATACAAGGTCAAAGAAAAGCACAATAAGGGTTTCAAGGATCACCCTAAACCGAAGGCGCGGTCCGCAGTAAGACCGTACCCGTGGGGAACCAACGATGTCCCCACTCAGGCGATGGCTGAAACCCCCAAACTGTTCGGCGGGGGGAATCCTGAGCCAAGACCTTATTCTATGAATCACTTTAAAAAACAAATCCGCAAGAATCAGTAATAAATATATTGGAATCCCTTTCCCCCTAATCAACCAGTTGCCAGTACAGCTGAGGCAATGGACTTATTGCCCTTGGGCCTGATGATTTGTGCTGCTGGTGGTTGATATGGTCGATATGGTTGGGTTTTTCAAACGTCCAGCAGCCCCAATCGGATGAAGGGCAAATGTGCCAAAAAAGAAAAACATGGTGTTGTGACTATTGTGACTGGTGTAATCTGGTGTGAATTATTGAATTGTCCTTATAAAATCAATCCATTGACCAACGCAAGAGGCAAGAAGGAAACTGGGGATAGAACAGGATAGATGGACACTTCTGGAAAATTCTTTATCAGAGGTTCAAGCTGCATCCAGCCATCCCAACTGAGGTACAACAATCTAAGTCCCGAGCTGGCGGACGACTTGGAGATGTTGTTGAAGAAACGTCAGGGAGCAGATTGACGCTGCAAAGAAAAAGAGCGTTGAAAGACCGTTGGTTCGACTTTGCAGCTGAAGCTTCAGGAAGACCAGGGTTGTTTTGCAGATTGTTTTTGAAAAATACTTCAGAGTGATGCTGGAAGCAAAGTAAAGGACGCTTCCACTGCCTGAATGAATCCGGAATATGACACATATCCATGTCGATTTTGATAGTGTGGTAAGCCCAATATGACCATCATCCCCAATGTGACCATGCATGGGTGGTATCAACCAACCACAAAGTTTGCCGAATTTGGCTGGTGAGGAGTGGCCAGGTGCCTTAACTTCTTATCCCAATTGAAGCTGCTCATGTGAGTCATCCTGTCCAAGAGGTCCAAAATGTGCGCCGTTTCAAATTTCGCTAGCATTTTCGGTGTGCCCTCAACATATTCTCATACCACGTATCTTTATTCTCTATCTTTGGTCATAGATACCGCACCATATCCCTTTCATTCTGTCATCGCTTTAAGTGGGACATCATGGGATTAGACCTCAATTTCCAATCACCCAACAAGCGAAGCCTAGTTGTCGGATCTTGCACAGGACAATTTGGTTCAAACTTTCAAATGCAATGTTCTTTTGAATCCAACAGCTCCCATGTTGCATTTTGTGTCAGCCCTGTCCGGGGAAGACATGGCCACGTTGAACATTGAAGACGTAGATGGCAAGCCAGCACGTGCTGAAAGACCATCTTACCTCCATCATTGGAGTGTCCAGATTTCAGCAGAGACTAATTCTGGAAGATGGCCAGATCGATGGCGACGAACTTTGAGTCCTCAGAAGGTGCAGCTGGTCTTCTTGCAGTTCTTGCCACCTGATGTTGACGCAGAGGAGAAACTGCTGGCAGCCTGTCGGGAAGATGACATTCAAGTGCCATTCAATGCTGCAAATATGGCTTGAGCCACGGGACCCAAATTCTTTGATTCTTTTGATGGATGGAGTGGAACAGGCATGTGCAGCCTCCACTGTGCTGCAAGCTTTGGCAGCGAAGCAGCTGGTGACAAGGATGCACCATGCAACGAAGGTTGCACGCCACTCAGCATAGAAGCCAATTCGGGTCAACTGGAAGCAGGTTGTTTCTTGATTAAAAATGGCGCAGATAAGCACATGGCTGCCAAAAATGGCATAACACCATTGTATGCAGCAGCCTCAAACAACTATACTGAAATTGGTCGCTTCTTCGTTCAGCATGGCGCCGACAAGAACAAAAGCGCAGATGAGAGGGCAACACCTCTAAAAACGTGGCAGCCTACAACGGCCATATTGACATTGTTCGATTCTTGATTGACGCGGCCAAAAACAAGAGCTCTCAAAATAAACAGCACCTCTGCAGGTGGCAGCTCAACATGGCCACATTGAAATTGTCCGCCTCTTGATTCAACATGGGGCAGACAAGAACATGACGGATCAACATAAAGCAACACCTCTGTTCAAGGCAGCTGCAAACGGCCACATTGAAATTGTGAACCGCTGCTTAGTTCAACATGGCACCGGCAAGAACAAGAGGTCAGATGAGGGTGCAACGCCTCTAAAAACGTGGCAGCCTCTCAAGGCCATGGTGAAATTGTTGATTGCCTGACTTAGCATCTGGCAGATCTGGCAGGCAAAAATATGACTGCACATGTGGGTGCAACAACTTTTGTGTGAGCTTTTCACAGCCCTTGAGCTGGCGATTCGGAGACAGTTGCGCATGGCGAAAGGCTGCGGCAGCTGGATTGGTGCTGCAAGAAGGGAGCCTTCATGGGACTCCACGGTGACCTTTATTGAGATATTCGATTGTCACCTGAGAATCAGCATGTGCTTTAAAACTTGTATGAGCTTCTTAAAATCTTTAAATTGATTGAGGTCCCCAGTTCGGCGTCATATATCATATATACATCATTATACACACATGTTCGTACTTGCATACAAATATGGTCGAATATATCATAATATATCCTATATAAGCAATATATATTATAATACGTTAATAGTGATTGATATTTATATATACATTTATATATATATATACATACTGTATATGTGTTTATTTATTATCATGTTATATCATGTCATTATATGAAGTTATTTCTGAATTTATATAATATGTTACAAATAATATATTATATATATATATATTCTAACATATATTATATGGTTGTCAGGCCATGTACCGTATACTGCATGCCTATGTTGCTTCACCTCTCCGAGGCCGAGCCAGACATCCGATGCCAGGTGAATCGGCGGCGATTGTTTTTTTTTTTTTTTCGGCCGTGTGGCAGGGCGCCGGCTGATGAGCAAAGATTAGGGTTTTTATAGGGTTTCATTGCCATTGGAACCATTGGAAATGAGGATCTATCACTGATAAATACTGATAAATGATGGTTCTTTGACACCAGTGTGATTGGATTTGATGCAAAGATTGGGGTTTTATGGCCATTATTAGCCATTGGAAAAGAGGATATATCACTGATAAATGATGTTTTTTCGACACCAGTGTGGATTTGACTGTGACGTAAACCACTAGTGAGCAGTGGATCAAAACTCTTGCTGATCGAAAAATCCCTGTTTTCATCACCCAGTTTTCAACGACACGCATCGGGTTTTCAACACTACCACGGGTATGGCTCCTTTCGACGTTGGAGTGCCCCAAGTATCCAGGAAGGAGACCCCATTTTCAGACACACCTGAAAGGGTGGCTGGTCATTTTGAATAAAACCACACACCAATTTTGGGGTTCTGTTGTTGTGTTTTTTTGAAAAAATGATGGTTCCACCAAAATGAGATTAAACTGATTAAACATGAATATGATTCCTGTGACTGTGGGCTAATGGGGTTGTATCTCTATAGATAGCTGAGAAAGGGCCTCGTTGTCCAGGGAGAAATCTTCATTGGTTAACAAATAAGATTGGACACCTTCTTTCACCACAGAACCAAAAATTATCAGCGATTTGGATGTACATACCCTTCAAAATGGTGTTTTACCCAATAATCTTGGTACTTTAACATTTTTGGGGGGGTGTATTTGGAGGGTCCAAGTAGATGTTATAGGTAAATGTCATAGGGGATCCCAGACCCTTCAGACCTTCACATGTGCATCTCTATCAATATCAAAGTGGGGCCCCCTGGATTTGATAGCTATGTTGGGGTTCACATAACTCCAATTTCATTATGGTTTATGGTACTTATAACGAACTAGTTGCTGGGGCTTATAAGCCAACGTTCACATCACTGAGGGGCCCCACATTGTATGTACCAATAAAGCTATACGGATCACATATACATGCCACGAGCACCAGCCAGTTGTTGGTGATGTCCAATGTCCCCATTCTTGGGTATAGATATCCCCAGGCTATTCTTGGGTGTTCCAAGCAGCAAATAGCGGATTTTTCCCCCCACCGATTCGTGCATCTCATTGAGAAAACTGTTAATAGTATTTAATAGTAGCAATCAGAATTACATTTGGATATACATGTTCACAATATGTTCACATTTCATCCCACTTACTATCCACATAACTGTGAGTTTACATATGTTTAGGAATCAATTGACAGTAAACATGGGATATAACAGATTCATGTTCATCCCAGGTTCCAACACTCCCCACTTACGCCTACGATTCCTGGGGCAGGTTTGTGGCAGCGACGAAGATGCGGACGTCTTGCTGCTCTGCGATCACTGTAACGATGGGTGCGCGAACGGCTAATGGCCAGTTCTGTGGTGATTTCGTGGGATTTTTGAATGGTACCATCTGTTTATACTAACATAGCCATGGTATAGATGGCCCTAATCGAAATAGATGGTTTACCTATTAAAAATAGATGATTTTCCTATTAAAAATGGTGATTTTCCATAGAAATAGATGATTTACCTGTTAGAAATGCAAAAAATGGGTGGATCTTTCCATGGCTATGTCAGTCATAGCCAGGGTAAAACTAACTAGGCCCAAGCCTTTGATGATGAGATTTGCTGGGCATATCGGTATATCATGGTGATAACAATGGAATATGACCAACCATCTCCTTTTGTGGGTGTGTTTTTGAAAATGGTCATATTTAACATAGCTATTGAAAATGGGAATTGATATTTAACATAGCTAAATCCACTATAAATGGTCATATTTAACATAACTATAAGTGGTTTTTGAAAATGGGAACAGTTTGCTATTGAAAATGACCATAGAAATAGTAGATTTTCCCATTGAACATGGTGATTTTCTATAGTTATGTAAACGTTTACCAGAGGGTACTCCTCAAAAAAATGTGGTGATTTTGATATGGGCAAAGTTTGATGATGATGTTTTCCACGGGATTTTCTGGGATACCCATGATGTTTTCCCTATGGCAAAGGGCGGCTTTTTCGATCATCCTGAAGCGGAGACCACACAAAAAATGTTGGGGCCTGGTTGTAGCGTTGGCGAGTGTTTTTTTACAGCATCTACATATAATATACATGTATGATTTATGATTTTATGTATATATATATATATACATACAAAAGAAAATAGATGCAAAAAACATTTCCAGTTGTGCGTGGTTTTGCTGTTGATTCTCTGCCTTCAAGGAATCTTCGTGATACTTTCGCTGCCAACAGGTACCACACCTTCTGCGTTGATTTGGATGCTGTTCCAGAAGAAGATTGGTACTGTCACAGGTTGTGGTTGGGGATTGTGCTGTGCTGGCTAGCAACTTTGTTGGGGGTGTTTGGGAATTAGTGACTTTTTGGGGACCTTAATTCCAAATTTCAGACCAACATTTTTTGGTGCACATGCACAGGACATTTGAACCAACAAGACATGTATATACATACTATTATATAATTATATATATACACACATGCTGAGTCACAATGAAGGACCTGACTGATATAAACAACAAATATCAACATACCTCTCACTGGCTACAAACCAACCGAACAATGCATCACTGCTAAAAGGACGCCGCCACTTCAATTTTTTCGGCACGGTAGGAACATCAGTGGGGACTTTGCTCATCCCGCATGGGGGGATGATGACTTGAAGTGATTTGGTGACATCGCCTTTCAGTGGTTACCCGGCCTGGTAAACGTTTACACAACGATGGAAAATCATCATTTTCTAGCTGGGTAAATCAATGGTCATTTTCAATAGCTATGTTATATAAATTACCAGACGGTAAGCACTTTTTGCTCAAATTTGATGAGTCGTTCCTTTGAGGAAGATAGAATTCAACCCATCCCTGCTGGCCCTCCAAAGAACAGATTGTGCATGGTGGACTTGCGTAGTCCGAGACAATTCCTGGAAACACGGAATATCATGAATAATCCCTATAATATTAAACACCCCATAAATGGTTCCAATTACGTGGAAATTCCCACTAAACCATTGTTTCTAAGGGGGTGTTTAATTTTCGGGGGAAGGGATTATTGCTGGCGGCATCCCATCTCCCAGCAAATTGATTTAAAAGGTACCGAGGAGTCCCATTTCAGCTGTCAGCAATAGGTTTGTTACTGTCATTCTTTGTCATGATGCTATTCCATTCTGTGTTATGATGTTTGCATATTTTTGTTGGCAGGATCATGTTAGATTCCTTTGTACCCACCTATCACGTGGGTGTGTCTGAAAGCGGGTTATATCCATTTATATCCCCTTCGATGGCCAATTGAAATGGCGAAAAATACACTGGCGAAAAATACACAATATTCATATTATGCCATTGGAATTGTTGGTTTTCCCTGAAAGTTTCGGACAAACCCAGGTTTCTTGATAAACAGGCTTGGATTCCATTCCCCATGAAAACCCGCAAATCATGTTCCATTGCATTTGGCCATAGCCACCTATGAATGTGGTAGGTTGATACCACCCACCGCCCAACCGCAGGTGTGAAGCCTCCGTCCGAGCAGTGCAACGGAGGCGAATCTTGGGTGGGTTGGCTTTTCGGTGCAGTTGAAAGAAAAAGATTCCATAGCCCCTGCAAATCACGAGAGGAATCTCTTCCAAAGCCCTACGCATTGCGTCTATGATTTGGGGTAGGGATGACTAAAACCATAGTGATTTCACCACCCAGCTGGGGAAAAAAAGGTCTTAGTTGGCCATAACCTCTACAAACAAACCTGGTGAAACTTGGTTTCGGACTTTCGGACGGTTCGTTTCATGTTTTCTCTTTGAGATTAGGGACACAGAACCAACGAACAAATGCAAAAACGATATGTGGATATCACCAGCAGCCTATGATTATAACGGGACTATGTCTACACAATGCCGGCGCTTCAAGGGTGATTTCAGTTCCAAGACATGGCTTAAAATTGGCTCAAGGGGCATCGTATCGAAGCAAAACATGCAAAACACCTCTTTCAAAGAGGATTCGCTGCATTCAGGGTTGCCAGATTCTAGCACAAATCTGATCAAACTACTGATTCATACCCATTCCCGGTCGTGTTGATTGTTGTGACATTCTCCCGTTCCCGTTGGTTGCTTAGAAACGTGCAAGTAGGACACCGTTTCATTGGCAAAACATGGACAATTGCTGTTAATGTGGCGTTATTGCTTTTGAGTTGACAGACATATGGGGGTTTCCTGAAATAGGGGTACCCCCAAATCATCAATTTTAATTAATTGTATTTTCCATTATAAACCATCCATTTGGGGGTACCACCATTTATGGAAACCCCCATCTATCAAAATTCATAATTACACCACTACACAGCATTGCCAATTCAGATCAAACGGTCCCAGAATTGTTGGAAAATTTGCAGGTATACTGTACGTTTGGCTGTGAAAAGCAGCCACTTTTCAGAAGTTGTCGTCTTCTTCAACCGATCCATTATCAGAATCCCATTAGTAAACAGTTGATATTACGAAAACATGTTGGATTTATATGGATTTATCATATATCCTATGAATCCATATGAATCCACCATTTCTCCCACTGATTTCCCCCATGCTGAGGCAGATGCATAGTTTGGGCCGGCCACCGGGTCGTGACTGAGCTGCAGTGAACTTTGAACAATCAGGGATGTTTACCAACCAACCAACCAACCAACCAACCAACCAACCATGATCACTGGATTGACGGGAACATCTACAGGAAAACATGTTTTTGTTTTTCACATGAAATATGGGGTGTTCCTATCCATTTTCCCTTAATTTATGATGGCCCTATTTTTCCCTTAATTTATGATGGGCCCATATGAATATCTTATGATGGGCCCTATGAATATTTGTCAAAAAAAAACATAGTAATTAACCCCCGCACCAGGATGATATGGTCGAAACATGGTTGAGATATGGTTGAGATCTTGAGGATCAACCAGCCATTTATGGTGATGTAATTGGTCAAGATCATGGCTGGTTGAAGTGGTTAACCATTGAAGTGGTGATGTAATACTCCCATTGGTTAAGTGGTTAAGTGATGTAATGTATCATGGGAGTATTTCAGCCACTTAACATGATTCCCCTGGTTGGTGCTGACTGGATCATGGCTGGATTATGACTTTCCAGAAACAGTTGGCAATGTCATCATGCCAACTGACGAACTCCATCATTTTTCAGAGGGTTCAAACCACCAGCCAGTAAAATGATTCCCAAACATAACATCCTACTAATATAGTGGCTAGATTCCATGTCATTCAAATTGTCTATCTTTGGGGGCTTATGGGGCTACGGCTACGATCCACAAAATCATGTTTGTTTGGAGGTCTTAAAGACTTAATGTCATTCATTTAATTCTTGTTTTTTTTACACGATTGGATCATGAAATGAATGCGGTTCCCTTGTAAGCAACCAGACATATCAACAACTCGCAGAAATCGCCGATGGATCCACTGAAATGATGATCCGCAGTTTGTTTTCACTTGGGAACGCCTTAAATTTGCCGGGTTGAAACCACTACTGGTAAGCTGTAACACAGCAAAACTTAGCATTAGTTGTCGAATAAAAGAGGTCAAACATGGAATCTATATATAGAAGATCTATGACGGGAACACTGTTGATTTTCTGGGTGATTTTCAATTAAACCGTTGGGTTTTAGCGGGATATATATATATATACAATAGATTACAATGACGTCACCACAAAGTTATTGTAAATCATGGTTAGTAAAAAGGTCATTATCTTAAAAAGCATGTTTTTCAAGTTGATTTGTTTTTTCCCAATACTTATCTAGATATAGCATACATATATAATCATATGTATATATATATATATATTTGGTGGTTCATCCCACTTAGTAAGTGGGTAATAACCCCAGTTATAAATGGGATAAGTAGGGTAAATCCACTTACAACTGGGGTGAACTAACCCACTTACTAAGTGGGATGAGCCACCAAGTATATATATATATACACATACATCCAGTTAGATGTTCAGTTGGTGGTTGGCCTTCCCACCCTGCCCAAAAAGGTGCTTCCTTGATCCAGCCGATTGAAGCTGTCGCCGCATCCGATTGGGCGCCCCAGAAATCCAGATGCCAATGCTGAGACCGGTAGAACCTCAACCATTTAGCCAGGGTTTTGACCTACTTGGGATGCAGTTCCAGTGAACTAAGTGATTGTATAGCACAGCTGTAAGGAATAAACTTCTGGGGGTTAGAATCCCATGGTTATATCCATTAACCCCAACTGCAGCGAGTAGGTATAGCCCTAGCCAGGTTTTGGCGATGGATTTTGGTGCAAATCTGGCCACTTGCGTGGTGCAGTTCTTTTTTTGAAGCCATACTTCAACATACTTCAACCGTATGACTGTATCACCACATCCAATCCCTCTAATATAATAGCCCCAATAATCGGCCCCAAAACGCACACATTCAATACCGAGCAGGGGGTTCCAAGGTGGTATATTTAATTTTGTCAGAGGGGATTAGATCCAGCACATTCTAGTCTTGTTATATGGCCACAATCATAGGGTTTTATATTCACCATGGTGTTATATGCAAGATCAACCTGCACCAAAGCAGCAGGGTTTCTAGATGTTTCTGGTGATGTTTGCTGTTCAGGAAGCCCCTCGTCGCTTTCGCCGTTTGAGACGAGCGTGTGAGGAGACGAGACCAACAATGTTTAGCCTGTGGCCTTTGGATCGTCTCCGTTTGATTCAATAGAGTCAACCATTTTTGGTATAAAGTAACCAAAAAACAAAGATAGAACAGTTCAATGCTGCCACTAATTTAGGATTTAGTTGTTTTTTTCCATCTTCGGGGCTTCTTCCACTGTATTAGTGGCTTCAAAAATTGGATTCAGACCGATCATGATTAAACCCATATTGTGGGATACGGTCATACCACCATTAATCATGGATGACCATACCCCAAATGCCCTGGCACAGTATCCATCTGCAGATCCAGAATGCACGTAGGGATGGGTGTAAAAATTGTCTTGCGGATTTCTCATGTGGCCTCTTGATCAAATATACATGTATAATGTATATATATATATATGTATTGTGTGTGCTGTGTAGATGTATCTGTGGAGAGTTTTTTTCCTTTCTTTTGGATCTAACGGCATGAAATGACTGTGTGATGATGTGGATTCCCAAAACACAGTCAAAAAGATGCACAACCTGCTAAAACTGAGGAAAGTTGTGGTCGACAGATATCAAGTTGTTTTTTTCAGGTGAAACAATACTGGTTGGTGGTTTGGAACATGGCTTTTATGACTTTCCATATATTGGGAATAATATTCCCAACTGACTAATATTTTTCACAGGGGTTGAAACCACCAACCAGATTTCAATTGAGTGATTTGACCCATTGCGTCTATCGAAAGGGGCACCAGCATTCTGTCTAGTGACACTGCCGAGCCACCATGACTGAGATCTAGGTTGTTGCCAGGACATGTATTACCTTGGCGTACCTCAAAATGGGTGGTTTAGAATGGAAAATCCCACAATCAAATGGATGATTTGTATTGATTTGTGGGTACCCTCATGACCTGCGGAAACCCTTGACTTGGTCCAGCTTGATCCTGTTCAGGACTTTGATGAGAATTTGATGCACAATTTGATGCAGGAGTCAGTTGCATAATTCGTTGAGTTGGAGCAGCTGTGTAGAAAAGGGATGTTTCTCAAGAATCGGGACTTCAAATCCCTGATGTTGGTTTAAGCCTTTCGGTGGAGTTGTGGTTCCTTTTCGAAGCATCTCACTTGATGTATCTTTGACCAGGCTGTCCAATGGGTTTTGATGATTTGTGGGGTCTACCATGTTGAGAAGCATCCTTTTAGTGCCAGCATGGCAGAGCAGCCAGTCGACAAAAATGAAGAGCTCGCGGACGTGCCAAGCTTGGCACATCTTGGCACAATCTGGTGACTCCCACCCTTCCATCGGTGGGTTGATGTTGTGAAGCCTTGTATTGGGATCCAATTTGAACCCCCTCAAAGTCGCATCCCATTGATTGACTTGGCCTGATATCGAAATCTCAGTTTTTTTAGAGAGACCTATATCATATTGTTGGTTAAAACATGCTAGGTCCTAGTATCATCTCATTACATCCGCACTACCTCGTCTTGAAATGGCCATGAACAGCAATAGATATCAAATAGCCCCAAAATAGCCACAACATACCCATAAAATAATCATCCAATAGCCATAAGACAGTACTAAAGTCACCATATGCCTACAAGCAATCTCCATTGTATCATGATATCCATATGATAAGATCTGCCCAACTCCCAGCTCTTCAGCATCCTGTTTGGATATGTCTTTGATGATGTGTTGGTTGTTTGCACAAAGGTATGATATCCGATATGGGTGTGTCTGAAAATGGAGTATAATATATTATATATAATCACAAGTTGCTATTTGAATGGGGAAAATGTTGATACACCATGAATTTTGGGGTACTTTGTTTTGCAAAATCATATCATCATATTGCTTAGCAATATCATCAAACCATGTTAGCAATAATTATCAACAGTTGTTTGTCATACTAGGATAACTTGTTGATAACCATCATTTTGATATCATACAACTTTTGATATTATGTTATCATCATATGATTGGCAATATCATCACACATTATATCATGACACACTTATGATTTGGGTATCTAATATTATCATAAGATATAATACATATATATATATACATACTACTAGGTCACATATATATATATATATACATATAATATTTTAGCTTGTTTTAGGCACATTGTCAACTCTTACACTTTCATTTCTGCTAGTGAGATCGGTTTTTGCCTCTTCAGAGGCAGCCTGACTTTGACTCCAGGGGACCCAGGTTTTTCGGATGTTCCTGGCGTTTTCAAACGCTTGTTTCACACTGAAAAATCCATTTTAAGTGGTGGTTCAGCAGAATCCAGTGGCTATTTCATGTTGTATCAGGAATCTCAACATTTTTTTCCATTTACATGTGCAACATCATATGAAACTAGTCATGTGACACATGTGCGAATGATGCAAATAATAAAAAACATATCAGACCGCCCATCGCGCCATGGTCTTTCATCGTTTGGCGTCGGAGGCGGTGAGTGACATGCACTGACACGAATTGTATATGCGCATATACTATATACGATATACAAAGGTAGTAAATATAGTGCTACAAATACGAGGACTGTCCATGAGAATCATTAAGCGTTGTGTAGTTTCAAACCTTTACAACGTTCATCCAGTTCCATTCTCACTGACTTGTTGTGAATGATTTCTGGCACATGTTCATCCCTACAACTCCAATTAGGTTCCGGCTAAGGCAACTGATGGGGTAAAGCTGACTCAATTTGCAGATTCATTGGTGCCCAGATCTTGACCCCCCAACTGAAAAGTCCCTTCTTGGAGATACATGTTTTTCCCCCAAGAGTTTGCCCACAGAAGGCGGCATTTGCGCGCAGAACTGGATTTGTCGGGGGACCTTGGAGCGGAAACTGTTCGTTGTAGATGTTTGGAGGCTAGATCTGCAGAGGAGAAATGAACATCCATAAATCCCAGCTATTCTGGTGTTGGTACCGGGGAATTCCATAGGTTTTGACCCAAACTGTTGGGTGTTTGTGGCTTTGGGGCCTGGTTTCTAGCTGCAGTCGGACTTGGCTTCATGAACAAACTGAATATTTTGTTGATGCACATTGGCACAAATGCTTGAAGTGGTTGTGACTTGTACACTTGTTTGTTTCAAGCTAAAATGTAGAAGAACTTAGATGTAAGCTCGGCACAAGCAACTAATTGTTGCTTGGACTCGGAAGGCTTCGCTTCTAACAATCTTTGAGCGAGTATCGAAGAGTTGCCGTGATCACAATGAGAGTGGATGCTCAAAAATCAATGGAAATGGTCCAAGGTTGCAACGAAAAAATTGCCATGGATGATTTACATTGATTTGCATCCAAAAACACCTTTGAACAACCATATTATCATATTCATGTGGGTGAAACATCAACCATCTTCCAGTCATCACCATGTTTATAGATGGTATGTTTACCATTCCCAGTCATGGGTGGTAAACATGGCATTGTTTTACCCACCCTGCATGGATGGCATTGATATCAGCGTTCGGCCAGGCCTCCATAGATGATTTGCGGCAGTTGGGGCCACCCAGTGGTGCTGACGCCACGCGTTTTTTTGATGTCCGGTCCTCTATTGATCTATTGTACTCGTATATGTACATAATTGTACATAGATATTATATATAATAAGAATAATAATCTTCATGTGTATATACGGATATATGAACAACATGTTTATGTATAACGGTATCACATGATATTTCTAGAATAGACATCTTAATGTGTACACCTATAATACATATAAGATATTTACCATCTGGCTATTTAACATAGCCATGGAAAATCACCATTTTTAAGTTCGGTAAACCATCTATAAATGGGCCATCTATACCATGGCTATGTTAAATAATCAGAGGGTACTTGGTGGTTCATCCCACTTAGTAAGTGGGTTATAACCCCAGTTATAAATGGGATAAGTAGGGTTAATCCACTCAAAAAACTGGGGTGAACTAACCCGCTTACTAAGTGGGATGAACCACCAAGTAAGATATTTCGATAAAACACATCAATTTCATCAGCGATCACTGCCGAGGCTGGAGGAGAAGTTGCTGGAACCGGCCCAAGAATCCGTCTCCGAGGAGAACGGGATCTTGGGCCGGCGGGCGAAGCCGCGCAACCAAGGGAGGTCAACGGAGTTCAACCCTTGGAAAAATGGGGGCGGTGAAGAAAAAAAACATGTTGAAAATGGGAAGTGAAGCAGGAAGAGATTTTTTTCTCATCCATGAAAATGGGATAGTTTGACTATGGAACATGAGGATGACCGACCAAAATTTGGATGGGAAGCCGGGTGGCCAAGCAGGAAAATATGGAAACATTGGTGTTTTTCACCAATGAACATCAGGGATCAAATTGACATAAGCAGCAAACAGTTGGATTTCAGCAACAAACAGTGGGTTTTATAATGTTTTACACACAATGTCACACAATAAAATGATAAAAATAGTATGATATAGCCTATAGCCAATATCAGCCAATATTGATAGGGGTTACTCCAACCCGCTGAAATGGGGAATCTATAGCAGGGCTTGGTTTTTATGTCCCATTTGGGAGATTTTGAACATCACTTGACAACGTATTTGTTGGAGATTATATGAAGCTGCATATCCAAAAAATACTTGGGTGATGTGAAAAATTAGGACATTTACCAACCCCTGTATGGGGACTATATGTTATTGTGTGGCTTTCCTCAAGCAAATCGCTATCGAGCACCTGCGTGGTTCGTGTCAGGAGGCGGATGCTCGAGCACAGGCCTCCGATTTTTCGTTTCGCGTCGGATGTTGACCCGGAACAAGTGATACCAATGTCGTAGGGGTAATATTAAACTATCATAACTATCCCCAATATGAAGGGGTTGTATAAGCATCGGATTTACCATAGCCGGTACCGGTTGCAGTATGTTATTTGTTTAACTGGTGAGGAATGTAGCTAGAAAGTTCAGGCCGATTTTCGCGTTTTTCGCCCATGTGAAAACGCAAAATACTTATGTTTAACCATCAATGACCTTGATTTGAAACAATGACCTGATTGATTTTGAAAAACCATGGCGCTGATGATCATATTAAACTGGTTGGTGGTTTGGAACATGGCTTTTATTGTTCCATATATTGGGAATAGTAACCCCAAGTGACTTTCATATTTTTCAAAGGGGTAGGTCAACCACCAGCCAGCAATAGTTTCAATAGGCCAAGCGAACTGGGACGCAACCACTAACTGGGAACATATGTAATATTCACTCTATAGCAATCCCCACAAAAAGATAGACAAGTAAAATACTGCCAAATATATATCAAAATATTGTAATCTTCAAATAGTAGTAGCAGGACCTTCATTTGTAGCACAATTTTTGGGCACGTGAAATGTCAGGTACGCTTCAACAAATTTCTGCGCTACCTCAAATTTCAGGACGTTTGCGCCAAAAATGTGCGAACTCATGCCCCCAACACTTTCAGATCCAACGTAGTTGTACCTTTTTCTGGATTTGTGTGCCTTGTCTACGTTTTTGCGCACATGTTTCACATTTTTGCGCGCTTTATGCACTTCAATTTCAGCGTTTTGTAGGTGGAACTCGCCCGGGCATTTAAAATAACATGTTTTTCCGTTTGTTTTTCGAAAAAGAGTACGTTTTGGCAACAACGAAATTTATACTTAAGGGCTGCCGCTCCTGCCGCCGACCCCGGAATCAACGACCAGGAACGCCGTTTTTTTTCTGTAGCATTTTTAAATATCAAGTTTCAAATCTTGGAACACCAAAAATCATCGCCAACCTCGTGAACTTGGAAGATTGAAAAATCAAGGTACACCATGTTGTTCTGTAAAATGCAGGGTTTGTTTGGGGGCATCGTAAGACCCAGGTTTTGTTGTCAGATTATTTGAGACATCTTCACAATAAGCTTCAAAATGGGTAATATAAATGCTGTGCCAACACTCTGCCATCTCTAAACCCGTCCGTTCCCTTCGGCTTGGGGCTGCTGCAAGATTTGCGAGAATTTCGAGCATGCAAAGCTGGCTGTGTGGTGCCTGGGTAAACCAATGCGGCAAGTCCTATGGGCTAAACTTGCTTTGGCGAACGCCTGCGAAACACCTCCCGGCAGCAAAACAGCATGGCCCTAAAGGACGAACCGAGTCCAAAATCCATTTCCCGGGTCCGGAATGTCCCTTCTGAAATCCTACAATATAAATTAAATAAAATTTGAACATGTTATTTTTTCCACCTTCTTAAGAGCTGCTAGCTGGCTGTTAGCTGCTGCCGCTGCTCTTACAGCTACTGCTTCTGCTGCTGCTGCAAAGGGGTGCAAGAGACACGATGAGGCAAATCTTCGCGCAGCAAAGGAGTGGCTTGTGCGCAATGGTCGGAGCAGCAAGGAAAATGTTTCTTGTGCTTTTGGGGCCTTGCGCTCTTGAGGTTTGCGAAAAAGAAATGCGAAAGGTGTCGTGGCCAGTAGTTGCGCTGACTGGGCATATGTTTATTTCAATCATTCCAATGTCATTGGCGACCTTGCCTTAGATCACGTGTATATGATGTAAGTGGCGAGCTACATTTAATTTTCGTAGTCTGGACTGTTCAGGATATTGGGGCTGCTGTTTTTTTTTCACAAGATTAGGCATGGCATGTCGAAAGTTGTGTGCCCTATCGAGTAGAGTTTTCGGTTCCATCACTGTGGGCTCGAAAGGGGACAGGCAGTGGTTCTGCTCAGTAGAGTGTTTTTCTTGGAACCTTTGGGTAGAAATCCGTTTCTGGTTTTGAGCCAGGTACAAAAAATGCATCGATGCAACCATCCAAGCAGACAAGCAGTGACTCGGGTCACGGTTGACGTTATTCCTCTTATATGTGTGTCCCATGTTTTGCAGTGGTAGAGCATCTCGGTAATCATAATTCGAATGTGGCTTGTGCCAGAAGCAGTGTTGAAGATGTGTCGAGGGCCTGCTCGTACCATTGAGGCAAGTAGGGAAGGAGCGTGAGGAGTGTCTTCGTCTGTCTTATGTGGGAGGATGTTGGGCCACCTGCCGCAACGAAAACAACACGAATTGCAACCTGTCCCCGAATAAATACTCACCCAACTTAACATAGACACTAATACCCAATCAAGTTGTAGAATAGGAATCCGTTCCCCATGATTGGACGCATTCATATTTACTTGGAATGCCACTCTACCCTGGACTATCGATGCAATCTTTCGGGAAGAAAAGCGACTTCTTAGTTTGCTATTCTGTCGTAGCATGTGTAATGAAAAAAGTCTTTTTCATGAAAGCTCGAGCATCTTTACAGTATCATAGTATCATGCATGACGTCACCTAGAGCCCGCACCCAAATTACCTGGAAAAAACAATCCATCGACCAAGCGTGTCACAATTCCTAACACATGACCAATGTTTTCAAGTATTAGTTTCTGTTCCAGTCTCTGAGAATCAAGTTTTTGTGTTATGAATGAGGTTGTGGCACAGGGAACAGAAGAGAGAGGTTGGCCTTAGGGCAGCGCTTGAAGCCCGTCAGTTGGTCGAGAAACGACAGAAGGCTGGCTGCACATAGCTAAGCTGGGGAGTGGAAGTGTTAGTGTTCTGATTGTAGCTTGGTTTGGTTCCATGCTGTGGGATTCGTCATGCAAAGAGTTTGGTGCTGAGCCGGGAAAGCTAGGGTAGTGAAATACGGTTTCATATGGCGTCGTAGGCGTCACAGTTGGAGATGCAGAACCAGTTGAGAACTGCGCTGGATAAAGCGCAATACTATCAAAAGCTGCTGGAAGAAGCAGTGGAGGAAGGCAGGGCTGGTTTGGCCGCTTATTGTGACTTTGTAGGTGTCACATTTAGTGAAAAGTGGAGTTTGATTCGCGAACGAATGTCGGTCACTGTGCAAGCGTTGTACCGTTGTCTTGAAGGAGCCTGGCAGCGGATCAAGCAGTTCGGGGAAGCGAAAGGACGCGTAGTGAGATTTCTCTTTCTGTATACAGTGGTTGGTTACTGTGCATGCAAGATACGTCCAGACCGGGTGGAATTTGCGTGATGACGCAGACTTTCGCTAATTCGTTGTGGAGTCAAAGTTCGAAACCTTCAGTACTGTGCTATATGACAGCACATCACCTTGGGTTGTGCAATATGGAAGGAGGTGCCAGCTGATGACAAGCAGGAGGCTGGGTCGTGTGGCAGCGGAAGTTCTGGGCGTGCTGTGGTCATACTGTGTTGACAGTGGTAACATACTCGATGATGCTAATTGGTCAGGGAGATATCTCGCCGAACTTCCAGAGGCCAGAGCTGGCACATGCGTGACGTGCGCATGCAGTGCTAAGCCGTGGTATGCGAATGTGCAGAGTTTCTGATGATGAGCCAGCAGGCGTCGTGTCTCCGTGTATTACGCCTACAACTTGTTTGCTCGTCAGGCGTCGAGGCATCGGTGCAGTGTGCATGGTAGGGCTGTTCTGTCACTTTGTGTAAGACTGGCGCACATCGTGTGTGGCAGATGCTTGCAGGCCTCTACGTGCGCTACTTGTGCATGGCCGTGACATGAAGAAGCGTATGTCTGGGAGCTTAAACATGTTTGTTGGCTTCTATGGCAATCATACCCTGGCATAGTGTTTTTGAACGGACCCATGCTATGGAAGATGTGAGTCGAGTGTAGCAGGTGGTAACAAAGTGCGGTTGGGGCTGCCTCTGCAGACAAATCGGATTCATGGGCTCTATATCGAGATGCAGGCGGGTGTGTTTGGCTGTTGAGCGATGATCTCAGCGCAACAGAGTGCTGTATACGTGTCTCAGCCCAACAGAGTGTTGTATATGTGTTTAGAGAGATAGAGAAATAAATAGATAGATAGATAGATGGATAGGATCCCACATAAGCATGCATCGGAAAGAGCACAAGTGATATTTGTATATGTGCACACACAGCTTTTTGGGGGGGAAAATGTGTGGAAGAGCCCAGGTTTGATGATTTCGGATTAACTGTAGGGAGTGTGTCTGTCAGTGCTTCAGCACTGGTTCCGCAGTGGTGGCAGGATACTGTCAGTGGAGGACGGCCGGTTTTCCAGAAAACGGATATCGTGTTCAATCAAGTGGAACGGTTCTGGAGGCATGGCAGAGTTAACAGGCATTGTGATGCATCGTGCAGCATGTTGAAGCCGAGATGAGTGTGTTGAAGCATGCTTTCTGTTGTGTGGTAGGATCGCTCCCTGTGTGGAACATAAAGGCGAGTTCGCAAAAGCGAAGGAGAGCAACGTGCACTTCGGGCAGTCATAACGGAAACGTGTTTCTTTGTTTTCTTGTGCAGGACGTAGCGGAGCTTCCGTGGATGGTGACTCGCGGCCGTGGCAGGTCTTCGATGATTCGGACAAATATGAGGAGGCGTGTGTGGTGGATCGTTGGCGAAATGGGAGACCAGTAAGGGTTTTGGGAACAGGTAATTTTTGTTGCAGATATGTCACAGCACTTGGCGTTGTTGACCAAGCAGGATAGCGATGTTCGAGTTGTGCTGGTGGATCCAGCAACAGCAGATCCTCGGATGGAAGTGGAGGCAATGAGCAGTGGTTTGTGATCAGTTGCAGCAGTGTTTGTGAGGAGTAGGGGTGTGTGTTAAAGCATCATCCCGGAGGTCTGTTTGGATATGCCCTTGCCAGGTGCGATGCGTGGGTGATCCATGAGTCATAAGGATTGTCGGTGACTCCATTTCTAACACAGTCATCGCGAATGTAACTCCAGTAGCTGTTTAGCGGAGTCATTGTAACAAACCGTGTGCGCAGGTCGCGGTCCTCCCTGCAAGAGCCGGGCAAGGTGAAAGAGGGCCTGCTTTCAGATTAGAGTCATATGCTTTTTGAGCATGGCAGGCTGGTGTCATGAAAATAACTGAGAAATGAATTTGTTGGTCATGGAGAAACGGTCATAAGGAATGGTTTGGTTTAAGGTAATGTTTACAGGCAACCATAGATTGTCCCATTAAATACGAGGCTTTTCCTGTGAATTTGCCTGTAAGCCAATCCATTGACTCAGTGTGAAGTAGCTAACTTTGACCTGTATTGTATCAGATCATTCTATTCTGTTGCCTATCTCAACAGACGGTGATTGCAATCACGGCAATGAATGCCATCAGTCTGGAGGTTCAGGATCCCATAAGACGATCGACCAGTTCATTGCAACCTCTCGCTGATCCATTCGTTGTGATCACTCTACCATGACAGGAGCAGCACTTGAGAGTCCTCCAGTTGAGCGTTCGCAGTTGAAATCCGGGTTAATCTCGGGAGCACAGGTGTCTAGAGCTAGCAGAAAAGAGATGGAGCAAATTCTTGGAGAGAAAACCACCCAGTCAGGTTGTTGACATGGACGAAAAACACAGAGTCACTAGAGCAACGAAATGGGTAGGAGAATTGCAGCCTACGGCCTGGTTGCTTTGGCGAACGACAGCGAAACACCTCCCGGCAGCAAAGCAGCATGGCCCTAAAGGACGAACCGAGTCCAAAATCCATTTCCAGGGGCCGGAACGTCCCTTCTGAAATCTTACAAAAATATCATATCATTTTTTCCACCTTTTTAAGAGCTGCTGGCTGCTGCTAGCTGGCTGTTATCTGCTGCCGCTGCTCTTAATGCTTCTGCTGCTGCTGGACTTCTTGCTGCTGGACTTCTTGCTGCCGCTGCTCTTGCTGCTGCTGCGGCTAAACTTGCCTAGGCGAACGCGTGCAAAACACCTCCCGGCAGCAAAACGCTATGGCCCTAAAGGACGAACAAAGTCCAAAATGCATTTCCCGGGGCCGGACTCGCTGCTACTGCCACTGCCACTGCTCTTGCCGCTGCTGCGGCTAAACTTTTGCTTCGGCGAACGCCTGCGAAACACTTCCCGGCAGCAAAACAGCATGGCCCTAAAGGACGAACCGAGTCCAAAATGCATTTCCCGGGGCCGGAACGTCCCTTCTAAAATTCAAAAAAAGATATTGTGTTCTCCATCTTTTTAAGAGCTGCTGGCTGCTGCTGGACTGGCTGCTGGCTGCTACCTGCTGGCTTCTACCTGCTGGCTGCTGGCTTGGTGCCTTCTGACTGGCCGCTGCTAAAACTTGCTTTAGCGAACGCATGCAAAACACGTGCCGGCAGCAAAGCAGCATGGCCCTAAAGGACTGGCCGCTGCTGACTACTGGCTGCTGGCCTGGCTGCTGACTACTGGCTCCCTGCTGCCTGCTGGCTGCTGGCTGCTGCTGGCTGCTGGCTACTGGCTATGCTGCTGCTAGCCGACTGGCCGCTCACTGCTGGCTGCTGCAGCTGCTGCTGTTTTGGCGCAAGGACCTGTCTGTTCCTGCTGATGCTACTGCTGCTGGCTTCAAAACCTCTCTGCCCTGACGCGCTCCCCCTTGCCGTCGGCCGGGGTCGGCGGAAATTACAAATTTGAATTGCACAGAAATTTCAGGTACTTTTGAAGGTCCAGGTTTAGTTGGCGCCAAACTAAGCCCAAAAAGATGTTTTTTAAAGTGGAATGCACCATGATTTTCTCGTAGAAATTGACAAATTTCTATCTGGGCATTGGGGTTTCAATAGTCATGGGGGTACCCCCAAATCATTCACATTTAATAGGGTTTTCCCTTATAAACAATCCAGCTATTGGGGTACCAACATTTTAGGAAACCTCTATTTATGTCACTCGCAACGCGGCAACCAGGCAACTGCCAACGAGACCTTGCCTCGCATCGAGGGTGACCAGTTGTCCCTGTCAGGGGAACCCACACGAGGCTCGAGGACAAACCTAGTAC
>Ga0126342_10001400_pt1 | contig 33749 bp, 29 predicted proteins | sample Cyp1metagenome_FD_92528 | JGI IMG/M metagenome (GOLD analysis project Ga0126342, IMG submission 92528) | Coral microbial communities from Lord Howe Island, Old Settlement Bay, Australia - Cyphastrea 1 metagenome | ecosystem: Host-associated > Invertebrates > Cnidaria > Coral ...
CAACTACACTACTTTACAGTACAATACACTAGACTACACTACACTATACCACGCTACAGTACACAACACTACAGTACACTACAATACACTACACTAATTACACCACACCACAACTACAACTGCATCTGCAACTACACTACACTAATTACACTACATTACAACTACAACTTAAAACTACAACTCCACTACGCTACAACTACAACTACACCTACAATTACAACTACAACTGCACTACACCACACTACATCCAGCAGTTGTGGTGAGGTGACTACTGCAACGATGGCAGCCACTCCAGAAAACACAACTCCAACCACCTTTCGGTCCATCAGTGCATCAGTGGATTCGCTCTGCCATGCGTAATCCACAACAGCCAACCTCTCCTATAGGTTTCCTATTTTTGAAACTTCCGCCACCGCCTTGTGCGGTACTACTGGTATATAAGACAAATATAACAATAGGCAACCCATGCCCAATGCTACTTGTCTAGCTATCAGGTAGGAAACAACAAGAGCGGATGGCGCCTATGTTTGTGGACTGCAGTGACCGCTGGGAGAGCGTTCTTACCTCACAGCGGCAGTAGCTGCAGGTTCAAGCAAACTGAAATGATGTGTTCATCTCTAACCATTGAATCAAAAACATATGACACTGCCTCTGCAGTACCGTCTGAAACCCTGCCTTCAAGTGGCCAGTTTTCTCCGTCTTGCTGTTCTCTTGCCTCGAAAGGGCAAACGAATCAGTATCACACAGCTCACTACATTACTTAATTCGAACTAAAACTTAGATTGATTAAATTTGATTTAGCTCTAAATACGCGGTACGCAAAATTAGTACGTCTCACGCAGGTGAAGGCTCTGCCCCAAACACATGTCATTTCGGAGAATGGAGATTACTGAATGATTATTGGAAAAAATATTGGAAAGGTGACCAAACGATTCATCTCTTTAAGAAGCCTAATTCAGGGGACAAAGCACGTACAGTCCCAGCTGCAGAATCCGCTCAATGACCCTGTCCTGGTGCCTCAGGGCCAAGGAACAACGATGCATGTTGGCATGTTGGCACAGCGGGGGCTTTCAAGAATCGCAGTCATTCCAGATTGGATACCAAAGTTACCAAAGCAAGGGTATGGAGCAACAAGGAGCAACAAGGAGTACCACCGAAGCTCAATGCACTGCAGCTTACGCAGCTCACGCAGCTTCCTAGGGAACCAAGCTCTTCGATGCGGCGCTGTGCCATGCTCTTTGGGCCCAGCGCCTGGCAGAGAGGTTGAGAGATGAGAGATAAACAGAGCACCAATAGGAATTCAATAGCAAGTCTCAAACGACTAGGAATTCAATAAGAATTCAATAAGAATCTGTCTGATTTTATTGGAGTCTTCTGCGGATCTTTGTTTTGTTGAGTACGTGTTCTTCTGCTTTTCCTGCTTGTGTCATGGTTGTTGCGCTCTACAATGCAACTTGCCAGTGTTGAGAGCCCAACAGCATCAATGACCACTTTCAAAACGAGCAAGCAATGCTCGGCCTGTGCAGCAATGCGATCACATTTGCGGTCATCTGTAGTCTGTGGGCTCTCAAATGTGGCCCATTTTTTGCAAAAATGACAAGCATTTGAATGACTGACAACAACCTTGTGTCTGAGTGCCAAACAGCAACGAAGTAACACATTTTTGTTTCAAAGCCTTCGGCTGCATGAGCCAGGGTAACCATTGGGGTCGTGCAAATGCAAACACTGTCCATGTATCAAAGTGGGCCGAGCAACTCATGTGTTCACACAGAGGCGAAACAAAAATGACCTCACAGAAGTGGAGACTCTGAAGGACAGCCACAATGATGAAATCACAGATGAACTCTTGCATGTGATTTCACCTTGACTGAATGCTGAGTCTGATGGCCAAATAGGCGTTGAAGACAACACCCAGCCAAGACAGAACCGTGATCATCTCCTCACAAGAAGTGCTTTCCCGCCCTTTGCTGCCAAGAAAAAGGTGTGTGTGTGTGAGTATGCTCCAGATAGCTATCTTTCAGAACCACAAAATAAGGTTCATATAGTAAGGCTGCCATGGTTGTCAGGGTGTTGGCAAAACAGCAGGGCTAGGGCGGCTAGGAACGACTCTCGGCTCCCAATGCAACGACTCGGAATCAGTATCTCTCTCAGCCGTACTGTCCCGTACCATCCGAGGAATCCCAGCCGCATCTGTCCTCCCCAGCTCCAATCCCCTCTGCACCAAACGGGCTTGGTCTTTGATAGATGTACGAAAGCTTATACCTGTCGTTGCATTGACTGTTCCACTGCAGTGATGGTGCTGGGCCATTTCGATCTGTTCCAATCTGTTCCACACTGACGCAGTGAGGACGGTTGAACTGGGGTCCAAGCGCAAGCATTCGCTTGAACCTCAAAGTTCTACCAAAGACTCTGGGGTGCTAGTCGCGGGGTGTACAAGAAGTACAGTGAGCCCCTCCCGAACATCACATGGCTAGGGACATCACAGAACTACATGTCCCACGACAGCATGCTTGAGAAATCTTGAGAACTTTCCCCGACGGACTGAGGCACGGGAAATTCACAAAGAAACATATGAAGCACCTCATTGGTGCAGCTGTGCAGCTGCAGGTAGTCTTCGCTGGTGTGCTTCAAAGGCACGAACGGTTTGAACTTGAAATCAAAATCAAATGCTGTAGGCCAACTCGAAGCAGCCAAGATGCACATAGGGCAAGCAAACTCCAAACCTTGGGGTAGAAGGCTAAGCACTAAACCCTTGAACTTGCAGTGTTGTTCCTGGAAGTATCTGATTCAGTTTGCTGCTGCCGATTTTTCTACAGATAGAAGGTGCGGTGACAGGATCTTTCTGCAGTGGGAGGAGCAATACAAGGAATCCATAGTTCATGACTTGAAGCTCCACATCACAAATGAAATCCTCAGCTGCTGAAGTCCTTCTGGCAATTTCCCGAAGGTGCAAGAGTGTGAACAAAACGTACTGCGTTCCGCAGATGAGCTCCAACAGGTACGACGAAGGTTCAAGGATGATGGCTGTCTAACTTTAGGTCAAAACGAGAGGCAAACTTGCGAGAGCGAGGGAAGGAGACACGAGGAGGCACAGGTGGAAGAAAAGTCAGGTCGCTGCATAACAGCTAAGGCTCGATGTCTGAATATTCAGCACACTTTGCCTGATATTCCTGAGTAGTCACAGTCGTCAACATACAAAGATATACAAAGGCTTCAAGCGATCTCATAATATCACGTCGGATGAAGACTGCTAAAAGACTGCTCCCCTCGCAGAAATGACGCAATGGTTGCATCATGTTGCATCCATGTCCGAACTCTGCGAAAGATGTTGTCCATATGTTGTCCATATTGTCCGAGAGACAAGGTAGGTGTACTGCTTGTTGGAGCTTTTACTCTTGGTCTTGCGGATCTCCAAGAAGACCTGTCACACTGTGGCAGGCTCATGGGTTCAGAGCATACGTTCCCCCAATGGCCCCTCCAAGTATTTGAAGACAATTGAAGACAAATAAGACAATTTTGAAGACAAATAGTGACAGCAACTTCACCTTGTCGGATGTTGATGGACATTGATGGACATAGGTTGCTTGGAACAACGCGATAGACACATTGCAAACAACATTTACAAACATATTATCATATTGGATTCATTGGATTGTCTTCGATGTTAACCATCAACGGTGAAATCTCATCAAATTGATCTTCCACTTGTCCTTTGCGTCTCTTCAAATCTTTTCCCCACCCTCCGCACCTTGAGCCAAGCTCGACCAACGTAGACAAACAAAACCAGCACCTGTGTTCCGTTGCATGCGCTATGTAGGCTATGTAGCAGTTGCAATGACCCTGACCTTGAAGAGGCAGAGGCAAGAAGAACTAGGACTTAGTGACTAGCTAGGCGCTCGATGGCTTCGTCACTTTCAAAACCGCACGCGACAGCTTCAATACTGCACACAATCGCATCTTGCTGATATCCCACACAACAATATACAACAAAATATTCATACTGTACAACAATCACAACGCGAGGCAAATGACCAAACGGCAGTCGCTCCCACACTTCACTCTCACCTTCCTGGACCTTGTCCTTTGAACCACTTCTCGGTCACAATGCAACGCGATTGAAACATTGGTTTTGGAATTCTTGAAACCTTCACCTCTGGAACTATCTGGTGGCTTAGAACTTTAGTTCCTCAATCCAAACTCCTTATATAGTTGGATTACACTCAGCCACATCCTGACTGCTTAAGCACGGTTTGTTGAGCTAAAAAAACATAAGCCGTGCGGCAGCAGCGCTGTCAACTTCAATCTGTCCTCATTTCTTCGGTTTTTGAAGTTGTTTGAAGATGTTTGAAGTTGTTTACCGAAACCTAACCCCGAGAGCCTCCACAAAGATCTGTGTGAAGAAGAACAGTTTCAAGTCACCGCTAAGCGCCTGACGATGCCGTTAAATCAGCTGACAGGAAGAAATGTTCCCAGTTCGTTTGTATTGGACCTAGGGCACTTGAATAAATACGAACATCGCTCATGTATGTAGTTTGCCATGTAGTTTGCCATGTAGTTTGCCATGTAGTTTGTATGATGAAACTGAAACTGAAAGTTTTCCAGCCTCGAAGCAAACTTGAATGCTGTCATCGCTCACGTAGGGTTTGATCAAGATTCTCAGGTCGGAGAGTCGCTGTTGGAGAAAAATAGGGTGAAACTGTGTGAGTGGAATCCAACAGTACTTGTTTGTCAAAATGCCCTAGACAAACAGGGTCGTCGTCCCCTATCAGAATCGGTGGTGAGGATTTGTGATAATGGAACTGCAAGTTCGCCGAGTATCGGTTGTGAAGTGTCTTTTCAATTCCAATGATTCATAATTAATCATGATACCAGTAATGCCCAGCGGCGCAGGGGCGGAAGTGTCAAAAAAAAAAGCTGCTATAGGAGATGGATGGTCTACAGGAAAGTCTTTAGGCATTCCATGGGACACACAACTGCATGGTTGAGCGACTGATTGAAATACTGCCTGACTGACCGCATGAATGAGTGAATGAATGAATGAACGAACGAATGAATGAATGAATGAATCAACGATATCGAATGATATATTATGAATTATGAATTCAAATAATATCCTAACACATTGTGACATTATGGTACAATTTCTTTGCCGGCCACCATGTGAAGTTGCAGTTCAGCATCTTGCCCAGGATATCATAGGTTGTTCAGAGCCGAGCCACGTGTACAGGAACGGATAGTAAAACACCACAAACCTCAGGCAGGCCGCGGGCCATTCTTCTGATTGTAAATCAAAGTGAACACAAGGAATTGTTGTCATGCAAATTGCTTTCAGAATTCTGCAAACTTTGCGCTTCTGACAGACTCTAAGTCCTCAAAGAACGGACCCCCAACCCCCAACTTTCACGTCACGGAATATGGAGGAAACCTGTCGAACAGGTACATATTGCACTTAGTGAATTGGAACTGAACTCGAAACAATAAACATGGGAAAAGAATGAACTTGCAATAGACGTGTACTCTCCTCATTTTGATAGGAACTCCACTGGCTGTTCACCGAGCGTTGTGATAGTTTTTCAGTCACGGCGCTTTACCGCAAACAGTTTTTCAGACATCTTGTTCAAGAGTTCTCCGCGTGTCCTCGATGGCGGTCAAAGAGCTGTGTGTTGCTTGAGTTGCTTGAGTTGCATGAGCAGATGCAAGTCGCTAAGACATGGCCAGGTAAAGAGCGTAGGAATTTGCCTCAAACTGTCAGCAACCAGCTGTGCTTTTGCGTCTGTGAGTGTCTTGCAACCTTCTGTCATCCGCGGATCTTCCCAGTACCCAGTCCTCCAGTTCTCCATGTTGGAGAGCCTGGTGGAGAGCGCTGTCCAAAGATAGTCGATTATCTTGATGTTGACCGTGACAGCAGTCCTTGATTGTGAGGACGCGCGACGAACATTAGGGCGGAGAATGGAGATGCTAGGATGGAGACATGTACTGACAGCAAGCCACAGACTTGGAATTGTGGCCTTACATCTTTGCCAAGCAACTTGCCATAGAGGCGTGCCTTTGTGTTCCTGACTGAAGCAAGAGGCTCCCAAGGCAAATGTGTTTTCCAAGCACGGTCACCCGCACTCCTTGCACTCTTTGTAGACACGTTTGTCCTTCTGGCACACTATCTTCTTGTACAACTCATGGACTGCCCTCTCGAAGGTGAAACGTTTGATCCTTTGTCAACCTTTGTCAAGACCTTTGTCAATCTGTTCCACACTTTGCATTGAATCTAATTGACATTGAGTCTGGCGGCTCGATGCCAAAGAATGTGCCGAGTGGTTCTTCAAGTGCTTTTCTCCGCCAGGTGCTCACCTGCAAGTCGCTTCGGAGCAAATCTCAGTCTGCAAACTCCACAGAAGCTGCAAGGCTATGCCAGGCTATGCAAACGAAGGGTGTCATTCCATGGCATTGTCTTGGGCACTTGGCAGCTGAATGAAGGCGAGGCTTCGCAGCCAGGTCACAAAGAAAGTCACAAGAACAGTCTCCAGCATGAAGAGCGCACAAAGCATCCTCCATGATGCAAAAAACGATTGATGCGATACAGGTATATCAAACGATTGGCACCTTTTGTTTCGGTTTGTGTGTTAATATTTCACACGTGCAGCAGGATGTGATATGCAAGATAGAATCAGTTGAAGTGGCCTCAGGGAACAAATGTCCACTTAATGTGCAATGCACATGTGATTCACATCACATAGGACCAACAGGTTGCGGACGTACGTGACTTATGTGTTTGGGTGTGGAAAAGGACAGACAGCAATAGGTACGGAATTGCTTGCTCTTGAAGTCCTTACCTCTTGTCCCGGTTTTATTGCCGTGTACTTTTATTGAAAGATTGCGAGGTCCTAGCTAGGTTAGTTGCAAGGATCTTTTTCGGACTATGCAAAAAAATGCTCGCCAGTTCCCGTAAGACTCAAACACTGACTGAAATTGCAAGCAGTTCGATGGTCCAAAATGATGTTCTCGTCAGCTTTCGCAAAAACACATCAGCCCCTGCTCAGTCCAGTGGAAAGCGTTTTGGAGCCATTCCGCCCAGGTGTCTCTGTACTTGTCCTTGAAATTCCTGCCATCTTGAAAATTGTGGAAGTTCAATGGGAACCATTCCAATGCCATCTTGACATCGTATAGAAAGAGGCCTTTCTTTTCATCCAACATTAACAGCTTCGCCTGCGGACTTCGGCAACAGCTTCTTCATAGTTCTGCATACCCCATTTCAGGACCTGCTCAGGTGGTTCAAGGTAAGCAACCGAAGCTCACACAGCCGCATTTCCACTTCAGGACGATCTAACGTCTGCAAACAACAAGCTGCTTAAAAAATATCGAAAACTTAAAGATAATATTGGTGACTGGCCTCTATGCCATGGCCACACAAACAACGAAATCTTGATAAATCACCCGCCTTCAGGTTTTTGTTGTGCTTGTACCTGGCGCAGATCAAACAGTCTTGCCACCTGCTGGTTCATCAGTGCCGTTTTCTGGCAGAGGAGAAGTTTTTCGTGGCGATGCTGACATTGAGTCCCCATTCTGCGAATTACATAAGAAATCAGTCTGCGTTCTCAATTTCCGTCGTGCCCTGCCTGGACAGAAATGCAGTAGACCAAAGACCCAACAATATGGAGAAACATACATACCTTGGCCCAAGCATTTTTGTTGACATGAACTAATTATGACCAGTTTTCAATTGACTGAAATGTTGCAGATCTGAGCTAAGTGGAAAGTCAATTTCTGTGGGACTGTGGAATTCTTAACATCCTGCCGCCATAGCCCTCCAAGCAAGACTCAAACATGGATACCTTCGTACTTTCACAAGCAAAGTTGCAACCACCACTTCTCTTCTTCCTCGGGCAGAGATGCAGTGCAAACAAATGCAAACAAATTCTAGACTCCTAGACGTTTTAAAAGGCACCTATTCTCCAAATTTAGTATCTGTGTGCATGTGTGACGACAGGGTCAGCATCGCTGATGTCATCTCTTAGGCTTCGAGGCTTGACACAGAGTCGACTTGTATCGACATGTGCAGCTAAGAGGCAGTCCCGTTCCTGCAAGGCAAGTGGCTGGGAACGCACGAGTCCGCTCTCTAGAAATCCAAACATCTGCCAAAGCATCTGTAGAGCTACAGCTTCTGACATTTCCAGCACATACATAGTAAATTGAAATATGTCTATATATATAGATAAGGCATTCGGCTTGAACTCCAAAAGAACGGGAGCCTATTATTTGTATGATGGTATAGCAAGAAATACACCACTGGCACGTGTTACTAGTCAAAGAGATCACTTCCCGTCTGCCTCACGGAAACTTGCTCTTCCAACCAAATGGGTATGCAAAGAGCTGCAGGAAGCAGCAACCAACGCCTGGAAGACATCTAAGCAAACGCAAGGAACAGCGTGGAAAACACAGACATGCAGAACCGGTGGAAAAGTCGGTGGAAAAGCAGTATCTTTTCTGAATGTCGGACTAGCGAAATACATTGTAGGCACAGTACCGCAGATGTGAACCAAAACCAGCATCATACTAAAATTACTGAGTGATCCTTCAGAGACTTGTGAATCTTGTGACACTATCAAACAAATTGAACAAAGGCTCTAGAAGCTCAACCGCAGGATCAACTCGGATCAGGAACGGCTCATTGATTAACCAACTGCAGTGAAGGACTAGACTCAACATCATACAACATAGCAGCCAAGTCAGCCGAGCTGCGTGTACGCATTGAACCAGTGAAAAAAGAAGGCGATGTCAGGTCCAAAGTAAACCTGAATGCCTTGGCCCAACTTGTAGCTCGTTGGTGTCAGCATTAGGAATATTGATAGGAAGCTGTGTGCATACTGGAGACTAGCTCCGACAAGTCAAAAGCGCTCTTCCACAGAGTTTCAAACTAGCTTCTGAAACCTTGAACCATGCCAAACAAGGTGCAATCAGGGAGTTCTTCCGTGGGCCACTGCAGCACATAGTAAGGATCCTCATATCCAAACTCTAGGGCGAGTGTGCTAACTTCCGATTCAACGCAAGTGCATTCTCAAGCAATTTGACTCGAACTAAAGCTTGGTGTTTGTGCGAGCAGAGTGGAAAGAATGTCGAAGCCAAGGTGGATCTGCTATCGAGGAGCATTCCAGCCTAGTTTGTTCCGAAATGTGGAGAGATCTTGCCAGTGATGAGCGCAGAAGATTTGCTTCGCTACGCCTTCCTGGGTTGCCACAGCCAGCGACTGCAACGCAAGTGCTAAAGTTCGCCATGCGAACAGCCCTCCAGAGCCAGATCCAAACCGATACTGTGCAAAATATTGCTCGAAAATGCTCGAAAGCCATGCAGCTTATAAATGGAAGTCATGGAAGTCTACTTGCCTCACTTAGTCCTAGCCAATAGACGCCACATGATGCCACTACGTAGATCTACATAGTCATAGTCTTTGAAGGTTCAAAGGTTCGCCGGGCTTCTGAGATCAGCGATTGAAGCCGCACGAACTTGTTCATGCGCCTCAACGAGTGCACTTCGATTTTTTTAATTTTGAGCGGAAGAAAGCTGTGACTCCTATCAACCCCAATACAACTAAAAGAACAAACTAAAAGCAAAGTATAGCGAAATGAAAAGTGTAGCAAAGTGAATGACCCTTGTTTGCAATCTTGCTGTGCCTTCGCACCAATCTAATGAGCTCCTCCTGGTTCCATTGGGCTAGGAGATTCTGATTGTGCTCAGAAAAGCGGACCTAGAGGCGTTGATGAGACACAGAAAAAGGAGGCAGTGGGATCTGGCCGCCTCCCAATCACACAGTCACTGGTGCAAAGTCCATCAAAGCAATTGAAATTCAATCGATTCGAACACGTGACGTAGCCCGGATAGTGGTTGGTGTGCATAGTCCCGTCAATGTGCTCCTGGGTTTTCCAAATCATGAGCCATGACTATGTCGCAAAGACATTCTTTGCAGACATTGAAGTGGTGCGGACACAGGGTCTTTGAGGTACGAGCATTCTCGTCGTGGCTAGAAATGTGAAGGTCTTTTTTGAAATGCCAAGCTACGCCATATTTCTTCGCGCGGAACATGCCGCCACCTGTGCATTGGGAAGACATAAACGACCCGCCGGGTCGGAAACTGAGCGTGTAGTCGTTGCGATTTTAGGAATTCATCAACTTTGAGAAACGTGGTGTTTACAGTGTTTTTGACACCTTGGCAAGCACAAAACGCATGTAATTACAGTGTGTTTTGGATTGTGCCTGTGTTTTCTGAGGTAAAATTGCATTTTTTCATGTTTTGGGTGGTCCGAAAAACGAACCATTTTGTAAAATGCTATTTTGCCTCAGTTTTGAATTCGCGCGCATTTTTTTCCTTCACCTGAGCTTGAGTTGAGTTCGTTTCCGGCAGCCAAAAGCAGGTATATGATAGCGCGTGAATCTCCATTGCCAAGCACGAATACTGGTCTCAATTAGGGGTGACTTAGAGCTGAGACTGGCAGGGATATTATTTTTCATATGAACCCACGCACTGTCAACCGTAGCGTAGCATCAAGAGCGTGTCAAAAGTCACGGGAAAAGTCCATAGCGTAGCATCAAGAGCATGTTGAAAGACAGGCAAAACAACGTTCTCTGCTTCCCACCCCACCCCACCCCACTTGTGCAAAACGCAACATCATTTATCAATCGCATCAACAAACCACCGGGTCGAAGTCTTGTTGCAAAAATCAACAAAATAAAACAAACGACTCGAGGCCAAAGGAAACGGAATGAAAGCTTGTCTGGCGGTTTGAAGACATCAAAATTCAGTTTCGTAGCATCTTCGCCTTCGGATCTTGAATCCACAAGGGGAAGGAGGGGAGGGCCAAACCTGTTTGCCAAAGCAAAACTAAATCCAATTAGCAAGCCGCCCAAGCGTGCAGGTAACGCATATAGAAATGGTGTGGATCGAGTGCTCCGGATAGAGCACATGTGTTAAGCTGTTGTGTTGCTGCAGTGTGTACTGAATTCTGTCTTGTTCAATACATCCACCAAGTCTCGCGCTGTGAAGGTATCACGCATAGAAAGTGCATGTATCGAGTATTCTTGATTTTTGTGGTTCTGGACAGAGAGCGTGTGTTGCAACTGCTACGTTGGTGCTGAGTTCTGTCTTGTTTGATACCTTCACCAAGTCTACTGGCATGAAGGTATCGCGCATGCAAATTGTATGGGGTCCTGCTGATTTTGGTGATTTTGTAAGAGGGCGTGTGTTGGACTGCCATGTTGCTGCTCAGGATTGCTCAGGTGTTTAATGAATTCTGTCTTGCTTGATACCTTCACCAAGTTTGGCGGCGTGTTAACACTGTTGGAGCAGCTCAAGCTCATGCTACATCCTCTTTGAGTTGGCGGGGATACAGTACAAAATACTATTTTTTTCGCATGTCGCTGGGAGACTTGTGGGGGCCCTCGACATGATAGATATCACATGTCAAGCAAAGCAAGCCAACAGCAAGCTACATACCTGTTACCACACTGTTGCTTTCGTGAAGATCACTACAGTCACTACAGGTTACAGGGGCTCTGTAGAGGCACTCCGATGCACCGATCATTTCAAGCCAGCCTTCTGCCAAGTCAGTGGGACAGTTGTACTTCTTGTAGGCTGATGTAAGGAGCATCGCCTCAGTTCATCTTTGACCAATGGGTGGGGCCAAAATGCACTGAGGCAAAAAGCGATTTGAGTGTATATATTGTATGATAGTTTGCTACTCATTTGCAGGTATCTACAGCGTTCTGTCCTGTGTTCAAAGCCTTCCTGTCATATGACTTTCATTGCTGAGTCGCAGGAAACTCTTCCTCTTTGGCAACCTCCTTTATGACCTGCCGTGCCAGAGGTACAAGTGCTGATCAATAAGCCAAGCCATCTTAAGTCTAGAAAGATGAGAATTTCGTATGAGAGAAAATGAATACTGTCGTTCCGCTGCAAAGGCCTCAGGATTATCCAACGCAATGAGCAAGAATTGCTCATCTCCATCAATGCTCCTTGGACATACCAACTTTGCACAGACCAAAAAAATGTGTTCCACTAGCTACGGCGGCTACGGGTCTGACGACAGCAGAGCTACAATTCAATGCTACATGAAAAATGGAAATGATCGCTGCTCGCCTACAGTACTCTGTTTTGCCTCTGGAACGTGTGAAGCTGCCACAACTTGGCGTTTGCTTGTTTCCCTTTGTTGGCAATCCTTCCTTTCCATGATGATGCATAAGTAACCAGATCAAGTGATCTCTCCTCAATTGTGCTCACAAGACACTTGGAGCTGTATCAGAAGGCTGCGCATGTGTGAATTTATTGTATGCAAAGGCTGCTCAGGAAAAGATGAAAAAAATCGGCAGATCTATGCTCGCTCCCGCTCCCTTTGGCATACTGTCTATGTCAGGAAAGTTTTTGAAGCAAGCAACGATCGCGGAGTGGTTGGTTCTCGATTGATGTTAAAAGATACGCTAGGTATTCAACGACTTAAAAACTCACACAGACTTACACATCAAACCCGCGTCAAAAACATGACTCAGACTGCCGCGTGGCAAACGAGTTGACGCATCGAGGCACCTAAACTCGTGGGATCTGAAGGCACAGATCGGGCCAGACAGGAGTTCAACCTCAGCAGTGCCGTTTCAGCACGGCATAGTCATAGGATCCTCACAGTATGCTGATTGTGAGCCATCACTTTACTTGCAGAATAGCAGTAGCAAGCATGCCCTACCAAAAAAAGTATTTACAATAAACTATTTTGAATCATAAACCATCCCTTCTGTGTTTCCTCCATTGGTTCCTACAAGTAGAAGAAACATGCTCTCTGAGGCCCCTACTAGCTGCTCTCGAACCTTGAAATTGGACGACAGTATATCTAGCAGTGTCCCTCTAACTCCAACAGGTCTTGGAAGAACAATTTGCTTCAAACATTTGGTGCGCTGACAGACCAGTTGAATGGAGCCAATGAGCAAAGAGATCATCACCAAAGGACGGACTCACACCGACTCACCACATAATGGGTCATAATGGGAGTTTCTAGATGCGAAATGCGAAAACCTTGAAGGTGTTGCAACTGCATGCAACTGCAACTCTCGATTTGCCCTTCAAGCGGGGGTTCAAGCGGGAGTTTCTGCAGAAGAAGGCACGACATTGTGAAATTCTCTCCTGGAACACGGCGGGATTTTTGGGGATGATCACTGAGATGAGCGACTTGATACCTGTGATACCTGTGATACCTGTGATACCTGTGATACCTGAGTACCTGTCTGTTTGAACTCGTCATGCAGCCGTACAGTAGCATACAGCATTTCTGCCCGTAAATGCAAACCAAGTAGATGATATTAGAATATATTAGATGATATTCGATTATCTTCAGGCAGTTGAAAGAGATGTTGAAAGCAATTGCAAATCCGCCAGCAAGCTGCTGAGGCGTAATACGTAGCATTAATACCCCAAGGGCACAAGTTGATATCCAAAGCGTCAGCATCAGCACCAGCCGAAAAGCACCCGGGCGCTTGTGGCGCTTCGCTCCAGAACCTTCCCTTTGCACTGCCTTTGCACTTTTTTTTTTGACTTTTTGCACATCGATGGTCTCGGAACTGTGTCCTGAAGCCCAAGTGGCCTTGGATGGCATCAAAATAGGCACAAAATGGGCTGAACATCGGTCCAATTCATTTTTTTTCAGAACCTTTGGCTCGATATGTTTGACTTTTTGCACTTATATAGCCTTCATTTCAAAGTATGTTCTTGATTCTTGAGCCTATGTTTGGCTGTTTCAATCCCAGCACCCGACATGGAGATTATGTTCGGCCTGAGTTGGTCGCTGCGAAGTTGTTAAAGCGATATTGCTCTTTTTTGGGTGCTTGTCTTGGTGGAATGGCGTCTGAATGGCACTAAAACATGGGCATAGGTTCAGCAAGCGCCTGTGGGGCTGTCTAAAGTCTCTGTCTAAAATGGGTGTTTGGATGTAATATATGACATCTTATATATATACATATACTCCAAATGTCCTTGAAGATCAACTTTAAGATATGTTCCATCTGCGCTTCAGACTGAAATGCTGCGGGGTAGGCCTTTATCGTCGCGAAGCGACCATAATGGCATGCTCTGAGAAACAAGATGCTTCTGCTTCAGGAAAGAGCATCAAATGAAACAATCGACTAAATCAATCTAAGTCATGCATCAAATGATCTCCTGTACTGTCTTGCATGCTTTGATCCCATTCGGTCTTCTCCAGTGGAGTTTTCGGCGTGCAAAATGATGACGAGCTATTCAGGGTGTTTTCAGGGTGTTTTCATATGTCGTTTCCGCGTCGCCCTCCTGTCCTCGTCATCGGTTTGAGGAAGTCCATCTGAGCAGTGTTGTACTGCTGAGTGAAGATCCTCCCAAGGTCTAAAGATTCTAAAGGATTCGAAAGGCATCACCCTGTCAAAATCTTTGAGGACAAAACGTGGTAAAGAGGACATAAACATGAAAAATCCTGCCATGAGAGCCAACAGAGAGTACCAGCGGCGGAGATGAAAGGAGACCAAGACTTCCCTAAGTCACTTGGCATCGGTTGGCACTGGCAGCTGGAGCCAGTTGGAACCAGTTGAAGCCTTACGGCGTTTGAGGAATTCTGGAAAATGTTCAGGATTTTTAAGGATGTTTAAGGAATTTTAAGGAATTTGCGGCGTTTTCTTGGCCCTGTCCTGTCCCAGGCTCCGGAAGCATCTGGCATCTCCGAAGTCCAGTAATCGGCATTCTTCGCATCTTCCGTCTCCGCAGGGAACACAAAAACGTAGTGCCACCGCCTGGGCCAGAGCCAAGGCAAAATGACAAATCAAAACTCACAAGAGCAATTTGATTTCGGCTCATCATGGTCAATTAATCTTGGCAGACTTGCACCAGCTTTGACATCGAAGCAGCTTCTGTAAGAGGCACACTCTCCATAGTCTTGCAGCTTCCATCCTCCAAGCTCCTCAAATGCTGCCAGAGTTCTACAGGAACAGAAACAGCATGGAACAACATGGAACAACACAAACTAGATCGAAGTAGCTTCGAAATGCGTTCAACAAAGAAGCAGGTGCAGGGCAAAGGCCGTTTGGCGATTGAGTTCCTGAATTCGCCCAGGCACAAGTGAGCTTTCGTGAGGAAAGAGAGGCATGAATTCGCTCGTCCCATTGGAAGTGATGATGGTGGTAGACCTCGACACAGAGCCACGGGGATCCCCACAGATCCTCAGGGATCCTCAGCGATCCCGGGGATGTGATGAACCACTTGCAGTGACACTGGGCCCGCAAACCCACCAGGCTCCATTTGGAAACTCAGGCTTCGTGACGACATGGGTAGTCGGTAGGAAGCAGGATAGAGATATCGAGAGTCTCGTGGACCTCCTATTTCTGGTCTCGATGCTTCCATGCGTGAGACATTCACTCCAATATGACTGAAGCGGACTGGAGCATTGTACATGTGCTGATGTTGTTCCTTATATCTAAATAGAAAGCTAACAATGAAACCTGTTCTTCTTCCTCTATGACTAAAACGACTCGAGCAAGCAAAGAATAGCATAAAGGTGGTCTGACGCCAATGGTTCATCGCAGTTCTTGGGAGAGACTACATAGATTCTCTATATTGTAGACATAAACTGTTTGACATCAACCCTTCCGCAGGTGCCTAGTAGATGTTTTTTCCCGGGATGTACTTGTTTGGAGTCTGCTCGAAACCAAGTCTGCCAGGCGATGCCTTTTGATCTGATGCAAAACGAGTTTGGTTTTTTGCTCAAATTGATGAAACGAATTGCTGAGCTTCCTGGCCTTGAATCTCTGCTTTTGCATTTGACAAACCAGGCTGCTTGGAGGGCTGACCCTAGCTTTGTGGATACTTGGCAAACGTCTCATGGTTCGACGAGTCGTGCATGTTCAGCATTTCTTCAAACAAATGCGACTCAAAATACAAACTCTTGACAATCTCAAAGACTTCAAAGGCTCCTCAGCCTCCTCAGCCGTTTTGATTGCTGTCAGCATTTTGCCCAATCTTAGCCTGTCCGCTGCTTCTTGGCATCCGGTTCCTGCGGCAATTTTCAAAAGCAACACGAATAAGCTCTCAAATTGGATCAAAAAAAGCATCCGAATGCTATTCCCCCTTTCTTTCTTTTGAATTTCTGAGTTTGTCCAGAAATATTGGAAGTGCAAGCTAGAGGCATCTTTGACCAAATCTCAGAAATTCAAAGGAAGACACACTCAGAAATACTCCAGACATCACATACAAAGAAATGTAATGAATATTATATTATATTTATATAATATATATATATATCTGTGTGTGTGTGTCATGTGATGTATTCTATGCGGAAGTCCTTCACCATACCTGCCGAGGCAATGCCCAGCTGAAGACCCCGGAGTTCAGCAAGACCCCGGAGGCGACCAATACAAGTGTAGCCAGGATTTGTCTTTTTGCCCTTCCTGAGACACAAAGATCACAAAGTGACTAAGTGACTAGTGACTAGCATCTAATAAAAATCGCAAAATGCCACATATGATATAGAATTGTATTTATGTATGTACGTATATATATGTATATATATATACGTACATACACTATATTATATATATATGATCTATAATGATTATGAAATCTATCATAGAAAATCCAGTGACATCCCAAGTCCTCGTCCGGGTTTGCATGTGTTCACAATGCTTGCAATTTTGTTTTGGGCAAAAATAAGACCCCAAAAATAAGGACCCCTGACGTCAGACTCATTTGCGACCCAGATTCATGTCATCCACCATCTTATGTCCATGGTCCGGTCGGAAGGGGATCTCTGCCATCTCCTCCCAACCTTCTGCCTTTCGGCGCTGCTTCTCTTGCAACATGGTCAGCATGATGGAATACATGTCGACGTCACCACCCAAGTGGTCTGACTCAGTGAAGGTGCATCCAGCAGGCCCCAAGCCAGTTTCAGGTGCTGGAGGCATTTCTTTCGTCACATTTCGCAAATGCACAAAATGTGTTCGTGAAGCAAACTCTTTGGCCATTTCCTCCACCTCCAGTGGCACGATAGGAAAATGACAAAATGGGATAAAACGGCGTGTCTTTCGGATCAATGTTTGACTGGCCTGACCATGCTTCACATGCTTGGTAGCTGCCTGCTTACAGTACAATGAAACAACCACAGCTTTTGGAATATAGTCTTCACAAAAGTGTGCAGGAGGGACACACGGTCACTCAACTTTGATAAAGAGTGCCTGACAACATCTGACAACTAACAATAGCCAACCACAGTCACCAACAGTCACGCCATATCCCATTGACGCCTTATTCTGTGGAGAAGATGCATATGTGCCAACACAGAGCGTGATGCCATTGTGCTTTGAATCTGCTGCCTTCAGCAAAGCCGCTACATCGTCACGAGTTGAGCAAGCCGGGAGAAGTCCAAGAATTGGGCGAGGGGGATCATCTGGATGGATTGCCATGTAGACACCTGCTTCCTCGCAGGTTGGAATGATGCTCTTCAAGAAGTAGGCCAAATTTTCCCGAATCTGTGTTGTCGACACATTCTTGTATTGAGCGACAGCATCTCGAAACTCTTCGACTGTGTATGCTTCAACCATGCGACCCGGCAGGCCTGCAATGATATTCTGCTGCAATACATTCTTGTCTTTCTCTGTCATCTTTTCAAAGATTGCCTGTGCTCGTGCCAGGGCTGAGGCTTCGTACTCTTTCTCCGCCCCTTCCCGCTTCAAGATAAAGAGGTCAAAAGCAGCCAAGTCATCTGCATCATAAGCTAACGCTTCGGAACCATCAGGCCAGCGTCTAGTGAGGTCAGTGCGAGTCCAATCTAAGACAGGCATGAAGTTGTAGCAAATCCGTCGGACTCCACATTTGCCCAGGTTTCGTACTGTCTGCTTGTATGCCTGCACTGTGCGGACAATCCAGGAATCCACGAAACAAACATGCTGCAGAACTCGGTGTGCCATTTTGTTGGGGCTGGCAGATTTAATCCCTGCCATTATGTTAACCCTCATAGAGGTATGAAAATTTGTTGAAACAGTGAATTTTGGTTTCTGAATTGTTCATTCTTGGTTTCTGAAACGCTGGATTTGGTTTCTGAAGCAACTGAGACTTGGTTTCTGAAGCGACTGAGACTTGGTTTCTGAATCGTCCAGATTTGGTTGTTGAATCGTGATTTACTCCGGAACAGGGAAGTTCGGCTTAAGTCATCACCTTGGAATCCGTTGTCGCCGTTGTCTCTTGACTTGAAATATCTCCGGTATTCTCTAGAATATCTTGCCACATGTCTAAAATATTCTAAAATCAACGTCTTTCAAAAAGTCTGAACAGAGGTCCTAACGTACTCAAAAATGTCTCACCATGTCTCACCTGAATGTACTTCTCTCGTTCTTCTTTACCCAGCTTGATGCTCTCATGCACTGGCACAGACTCCACAACAGACCAGGTAAAGCCATTCGACTCCAGAAGTTTCTTTCGCTCCTCTGGGTGAGGAACTGAACAAAAAGCACAACAAAGATCAACAAAGCAACAATAATGACATGATATGCACCAACTTCATTCTCTCTTGTGTCTTCTCTTACACTGAAACTAAAGGCTAAACCGAAGGGTCTTAGGTTTCTTGAGAATCTAGGAAAGAGTCCAAATTAGGTTTGTCCAAGAAGGAGCTCCAGAATTGCATCCTCAGACCAAACTTCTCCAATCGGGACCTCGCTGCACTCCAACTGCCCCATGACACAGTTCAGGTCTGAGATGCTTTGGATCCCATCTATGCCGCATATGAATGCATATGACTTGATTGTCAAATAAAATCCGCGCGCACCGAAGGTGCCCAGGATTTCCTTTGCCTTTAAGACCCCGACCTCGTGGAGTGCAGTCACAATCCCAGTGGCCCCTGCCTGTTTGACATCCTGGTGAAGGTTTGAAAGGAATATGAATCGCGATGTCTGTATGTCTATGTACTCTGTCAGACAAAGTGCTCCCTCTAACACAACAAATCACAACAATGTGGCTCATGACAAAAGACCTTGCAAAGAACAGAATAAACAGATTCAAAATGATTCAAATATGATTTCGAATGCTCAGACTTGGTCCTCCAGCGTGACTGGATCCTTTGGACCATACCATCTCCAAGTCTCTTCAAGAAGTAGTGGCTTGATTCCCTTCGGCACCGCCTCCATCACAGAAAGATGACTTCGAGTTTCTTCCTACCTTTGCTGCAAAATTGGCTGCGCAAGAACCTGAAAGTGGAAGCAAAATGATCATGAATCGAAACTTGATAGCATCTTTGAGTGCGGACAGAAAGTCAGGTCCCTCATCTATGGAGCTCTCAAGTCTCAAGATTCTCTTTTTATGGTAAACTGGAAGAGGGTCCTTGTGGCAGCACTTGTAAATTGCTCTCAAAGCCCGCCGATTCTGTTTCTGGTTCGGTGAGCGCAAAGCATAGATCGGCCCTAGTTTAAAAGGTGTGAGACCGGCTAGAGTAAAACGATGGAAGGTGTGCAACAGGTTGTATTGGTGCAGTGACGAGCTTGTGGGTGTCTTCCAGTAGAATTGCACACCACGCTGATTTCAGCAAGCCATTATCACTATGCGGCTAGATGCTGCTAGATGCTGCTAGCATCTCAAACTACCGACCCGTCAGAAGTCTTCAAAGGATTGGCTTCGCTTGAGCATCAGAAAGTGTTTCTTTGATTTCTCTGAGATCCACACCGTTGATGTTAGACGGCCTTCGTCAAATCTACCATGTCCTTTGGAAATGAGCAATGGATCGCTCCAAAGGCCAAGGCCAAGACAAGCGACAAGATACGCAATCACAAAGACATCACAAAGAAACACGCAGATAACACGAGCAGAGAAGCAGAGGCAGAGAGCAGAGTGATACGGCCACGCTCCTCTGAGGTGGTCTCGTAGCTACTTGAAGGACTTGCCTAGTACATGTTCAAGATGAGATCTGACATTTTGTAGACGTGCTAACTGTGCTGACTGTGCTGACTGTGCTATATAACTGTGCCAACTCACAACGAATGCCCTAAGTCAAGTAAGTGGAGCTGCAAGTGTAGTGTCCTTTCCCTCGTTTGGCTGCAACAGATTGCGACAAATTGCAACAGATTGCAACAGCAAGTCTAGGAGAAGCACCCCAGCTCGATTTCGATTGATGTCCCTGGGGTCATAATGCGTGCCAACGCTTCCAGGCACAAAACAACTCAGCGTGATTCAGCATCGCTCGACCAAGCATTGATCAACATTGGTCTTCAAAAGCCTTTGGTTCAACTTGGTGAAACGTTATGTCCTTGTCATTAGCTTGTCATTACCTTGTCATCTCAGAACTCAGAATCTCAAAAGTCTTCCAGGCCTCGGCTCGAGACGAGTCACGTCCACAACCTGAAGTCAGAGCTGAAAGCGTAACGAAATGGTTCGTGCTGAGACATTGAGACAGGGATCCACAATCGATAGCATTCCAAAGCAATTCTGTCCTTGCTTGTAGGCGCTGTGATCTGCTGTGATTGACGAATCTTCTGCACCTTGGAGACGCGTGCCAATCATGCATTTTGTGATTTTGTACACGTGCCACTCTTGAGAAGAGAACGCATGGTAGACAGTCATAGACAGTCAAACAAGGTCCAAGAATTGACCCCGTGCCAACGACCAGGACCAACAAGACGGAAAGATCACAAGAGCTGGCACAGTTCCAGAGAGCCTGTACTCAGGCCATCAAATATGGAACTCCGAAGCCAGAGAGGCAGGGTAATACCAACTTACAGTAACTTACAGTAACTTACATTCCAAATGGATGAGAGAAAGATAGCTAAGGTGCAGCTTTATCATGATGTATCCATCCAAAAGATCCCAAAAGTGAGAAATCAAGGAGCCTGAGGGACTCAACCTATTGCCTCCTGTTCAATGGGTAGTTTTGTCAGGTACACGAACCGACTCAAAAGGATCAATGGCGCTTCACAACAGGAACCGCAAAAGTGTGACAGGTGGACTCAGTGCGACTTTGGTTCCCAGAGGTATTAACAAACATAACAAAGCGACAGAAGCAATCTGAGCCAAGAATCAAGGCTTCGGGGATCCGTGACACACCGTCAAAGACCATGAAAGATCATGAAAGTATATGCCCGTTCAGGATGACTCCGATCAGAATGCGTTGGATTTAGGGGTATTCAGGGCCTCAACATGCCTCAATCATAACAGGCTCGTAACAGGTTCTGATTTGCACATGAAATACACAGTTTTGGGGTTCAAAGGCGAGAAATTCCCAAGATCTTAGTGCGTGGCCAATGACTGCCTCAGTCTTCAGCTTTCGGATTTTTCGGATGTTTGGTTCAATGAATTGCAGTACCTACAATTTGCCTACAATGTTTATCTTGTTGCCTTTATATCTTCAAGCTCGTCTTATCAGATCACCCCGAGAAATGTTCTGTAGCTGCCAAGTCTAATAAATCTGCTGAGCTGCACATCAACCTCTTTGCTTGAACTTCTCGAAGCACCTGCTTCTCCGAGCTTCTCTATTGCAAAGGTTGGCAAAATGGCATCTGCTTTGCAAACCATCTTGTACATTGAGCCGTGTGGCATACTTAGCAATGAGCAACAGCATTGTTTTAAGGCTTTAAGGATACAAAATTGTCTGTGAAGGCCGACATAAATTGGACGGCTCCAGTTCCAAAGTTACCGCGCTTGCTTACGAAGCAAAATGATGCTTGGTTTGGGCCTACGCTTAGGGGCAAGCGGCAAGTAGGACTCAATAGGGAGATACCACTTCTGCTTCCGCTTGAGTGTCACCCCTACTGGCCTGCTCGTGGACGATGCGGAGAGGGCTCAACGGACACGCCGTCCTAACAGGTCCCAAAACAGAATCCCAACATCCAACATGTTTTTGCAAAACTGACAACAGAACAAAGGTGGAAAGAGTGATATCATATCACATGACCAGATTCACCACAAGTTGAGAATTCAAAGTAAAATAAGTAAAGGATTCTTTATTCTCAGAGACTAGAGATGACTAGAGTCTGCATGTAAAGGTCACAATATCTCCTATCCTAACTTGAATGTGAGAACCTGCAAAAAGATCAAAAAGCCAGTGTTCTTTGCCTGGGAGCCGACACTGAAGGAACGCAGTTTCTTCACCTCAGGCGAAATCTTGTCCATTCTTGTCCCTACATGTCCCTACAGATTTTTTTTCACGAGCCCATCATACCTTTCATCATACCTTTCATGGTGCCTTACACGTGCCTTGTAGGTGCCTTCTGCGCTAACATGGCATACCAGTCAACCTCTTCGTTTGTGCGACGTGTGCTATTAAAAATTATTAGCATCCTTCTTGGATCCTCAGGGGGTCCTTTGGGGGTCCTTTTCACTCATCTTCTCCGAATCTCCAAATCTCTGGAATCTTCAGGAGTTCATCTCCCTGCGTGCCACCGTCCCACCTCATCCAGCTCCTGATGCAAAATTCTGCTTGAGTTCTGCTCTTCCTGGCACGACATCTTGACACCTGTGACATCCTATGACCTGCTCAGCTACCTGCACAGCTGATGTTAGCTACCTACTGTGATCTTCACTATGAAAAGAGCCAGCGCGATATCCCTAAATGAAACGATAATCCTAGACCTTTCAGTGTATAAGTATAAGTATAAGGCAGCTTCTATTGCGCATATATATTTTAAGACAGCAATCATTCGCCACTAACCGAAGTAAAACACCTTGAAACCAAACTTACAAGTTCCGAAGCTCATGGCCAAGCCTGCAGGGCTGCTCGAAGGCCTGATGTCTACACAGAGGGCTCTTCGTTGCTCACTGTTTTAGGTCCAATAACCTAAAATGAACATCAATGACCAGTAAATATTCACAAACAATGTTTGAATGTGTTTGAATAATATAAGGTAAAGTAATCACACATCAATGTCACATCAACAAATTGCCAGCAAGATCCAGCAAGTCTGTCCCAAGTTGTTAGTACAGTAAAGTCAGTAAACGCATGCTGGATCTGACTGCATTACTCGGCACTGCAGGACATGCTGCAGGACATGCTGCTCAGGCTGCGGCTGCTCTCAGCGCTTCGACGCTCACGAATAGACTGCCTTGTCGTGAAAAAGCTGCAAAAGAGATCAAAACTGATCAAAAAATATATATTCAAAGATATCAAAATGCCCAGAGAGCCACAAGAGATCCACAAGTTTCATATGAGAAATGTTGAAATGTTTCTTATATCAAAAGAAATCTGGAGAAATCTCACCTTGGAAAGTCACACCCTACAAATCCCTACAAGCCATGCATCAGCCATGCACGATCCATGCACGATCCATGCACCAGCCATGCTCGCTTGGTCTCACACCGCAAATGCTCCACATCCTCCTGAAACATATCTCTCTCCTTCCTCAAGCTTTCCTGAGGCACGGAATGTCACAGAATACACAGACAGAATGTCAAAGATCTTGCTCAGTTTGTAACAAATTATCAGTTTATCTAAACTTGATCAGGATCTCAGCAATATGGGACACTTGTGGCGTTTGCCTCCTGAGTGCTTGGCCATCTGACGCTGGACCTGGTCGAGGGGTCAAGCAATCAAGCAGGGTGTCAAGCAGCATGTGAAGCAGCATGTCAGACCGAAAAAACGGACTCCCAAGAAACAAATCCAAGAAATCGAGGAAGATTGAAGAAACCGTTCAAGACATTTCAGGACCCTATTAGATTTCATAGGAATTGTTTCATTCAAGTTTGGGGCAAACCCTTCTCAATGCTGATATTTGGGAAAAAGTGTCTACACGCCTCCTCCAAATCACTCTTGGAAACAGATTCTGCCTGTACCTGACAGTTCTTCAATCTTTGTCATATCTTTCTCGACAAAGCAGCTTCAAAGATGCGCATGAGATCGACGCGCCGCAGCTCAAATCGCAAAAAAAATGCCTAGAATTAAGATAGAAATAAGTGCAAATGTTGAAAGAAGGAAAACAGGCAGAGACATCCCTAAAATGTACTGGGCAGTCCATGCCAATCAATCTGGGAGTGTGACCCGTTGCCCGTTGTCAAGACCGCTCAAAGCTCTCAAAGACATAGTCTTTTTCAACATTGAGTTAACTGAGTCTTCGGCTTGGCTTAGTTGTGAAGTCAGTACTTCTGCCTAGCAGGTCACTCAGGCACACTAGCCAGATGATGGAAATGTCTATGTTTTGTACTGACAATGCTGTGCTTAGTTCGTACCTTATTTTCTATCCGTCAACAGCATCGCTGTCAATACACTTTCGTGGGTGTTCAATTGGAATATAAATATCTAGAAAATATCCCACACTGCCCACACCTCGTTCTTTTGCTGCTGAAGTTTTGCTTGCACCTTTAAAGCAAGGTTGCTTGTCTGGTCTGTAAATCCCATGCGTCTAAGAAGAAAAGAATTTATTCTAACTTGCGAAGGTCACCTAGATCAAAATGCCATGTTCAGACGCCCACATGGACAGTCTGTGTCATTTTTACGAAATCACCCGCGTGATGCCAAAAAAAACTGGACAAAGTTGGTTGTGACCATAGTGCAACCTGTTCTGTCGCATGGTTTTTGTGTCTCTTGCATGCTCGATCACTGCCATTCTTTGAGATTGACTGAAGCAACACGAAGCAATGTTGCTTCTACGTGCGTGGTCAAGGCTGGGACTTAGTAAAGCACTTAGCACACCCTTGCGAGAGAAAAAATGGAATGTGCTGGATTGTGCCTCTTGTGCCTCACGCAGCGCATGATCTCGCTCCTGCACTCAGAAATGCAATTTGACTTTCTTCCAATCTTGAAACATCTTGAAACCGTTCTTTTTTGCCAATGGAAACGGTCTTTGCACCACCCAACCACTTTTCTGCTCCTTGCTTAGGCGCTGCTGCAGACCATCAAAGTCCTCGATCTTCCCAAATACGAATCTCCACAGCCACATTGATCTATAGAATGATGTTGTGAAAACGCGTGGGCTCATAATTGGTCTCGATCCCAGCTTTCATGTCATGCCGAGAGCTCATCCAAACTGTGTGGTCCCAGCCTAAATGTGAACTATCCAAACTATATCTCTTGAGCTTCAAGGGCAACACTATCTGAGATCCAATCAGAGAGAGTAGCCTTTGCCTGTACAATCAATTCAGCCGAAACATCCCAAACTCCGAAACATTTGAGTTTCATATGTTTCATGAAGAAGAAGCGTCTAGGAGAGAATCCGAGTAGAAACGCACAAGGCATGTCCAAGGCCAAGAATCTTCCCCAGCCTCGTCTAACTGCCGTCGAAGAGATGCTTGCTCCTCAAAAATAATTTGGGTAATTCATGGGTTCTGTGGCACCACTATGGCGTTGCATTCGGAGTCCACGAACAAGATGAAATTGCAGAACCACGATCTTCTCATCTTGAACACTCTCATCCGCAAACTTCCCATTGAAATTGGTAACAATTTAAAAACAACAAGCTGAGCTGTCTATTCGATGTCTATGATGTGATACTGCAGATACTTTGCAGACTTCGCAGACTTCGCATCCTGCTTTGTTTGATCCAGCTGCCTTTGGAGGACTTCTCGCTCCTGATTCAATGAGGCTGACACGATATCTGGTTGTAGGCAGCAATTTATATCTGGTGTCATCTAGCAATGTCTAGCAATGTCTAGCGCAATGTCTAGCATATGCAGCATACAGTACTTGTATGTACTTGTAGTACTTGTAGTACTTGTTGATCTTGTTGGAAGCGCCTGAAACATCCTGAAACTTTGTATTGGTCCAGTCTGGTCCTGGTTGCCACCTTCAATTTGCTGCTGAGCGCTGATAAGCTTCTGCTGGAGAGATTCGATCTCCTCAGGTCAGTTCGTGGTGACAACCGTCACAAAGCCAAGTTACCTTATTTATTTCTGGGATAGCTCGATCTCTTCGGAACTGAATCCATTTTGGGAATGCACTGCAAGTGTCAAGCGGTGAAGTCCACTGTGTTCTCTCTCCAAGCTCCAAACCATGCTGTTCGACTTGATCCCAGAAGATTGCGAGGTCACTTGTGCTTGAAGGCCTTAAAAGTGTCCGCTTTGGCCCGGCAACAAATAAGTCCTTTTACGCTCTGCAAGCTCTATGCATCGTTACATCTCGTGTCCTTCTCAAATCTGCGTTCCTTCGACGTAATGAGACTTTCTGTTTACGAAGGATATCCAGGTTTGCAGCTTGTTCGCTCTTGAGCCCAGCTGTCCTGCTAAGCAGCAGAGGAAATTACAATTTGAGTTGTTCGACATGGTGAATCGAGTGGAAACAACCAGCGAAAGGTTTGATACATTGATACAAAATCATCACGTTAACTTTCTTCACTGTTCCAATCTTACAACTTGCGTTTTTTTAGACTTGGTAGATTCAGTTTGATAAGAAACCTCACCTCTGCCGCCTGCAAGCTTTCTACTTGCCGGCGCCTTGGACATATCTGACACAGTTCCGACCCATATTTTGTTCATCTCAGATTCCTCTCTCCATGTCTGTTCGACTGTGACCCATTCGACTTGATGTGTCTGGAGTAAGGCTCCGAGGACAGCTTGGGTTGTGTAGAATACATGCGGAAACTGGCCGTCCACTAGGGCGAGGGGGGTGGGGAAGACAAGGCTCGGTTTAATCCCCATATATGTTTCTTGCTACACTGCTCAGTTGGCATTGACTCAGAGGCTGAGGGACTGATGTCATTGAGTCCAGAACAAATTCTCGGATGCAGAGCCTTGAACAAATGCAGAATATGCTCAATTATGATGAATCTATTGATACCTTCCAAACGCTGCTACAAATTTCCCTCCGACTGGCCCGTTCGCCTTGTGTTCCTGTACTTGTTCATTTTCATCTGGATTTTTTTTGAAGTTTTAGATGGTCTTGGCAATTACGGAAAGCCTTGCAAAGCTGTCTTCGGTTGTCTTCTGAGCACTGCACCTTTGCTTTCTAGTTGTGACCGAAGCTCTCGAACTTGAGCCTTTTTCATTTCTGAACACATCCCACAAAGGCACCAGCCGTACTGCCAAATTCTCTTTCAACTCTCCGTCACTACGCGTCCCATATGTTTTTGACTACATTCATCTAGATCTAGATTTTAGATAGTGGGCCCGAAAGTTGTGGTTTATGGAGTGTAGGACCTACCCTTGGAGAGCAGGAGATTCAACTTGTGGATTGTTGAGCTGACTAGCCATGGCGCGGCTGCATGTCTGCTGGCTACGTATGCATACATGCCTAGAGACATATTATCAAAGGAAGTTGGGAAGCAATTTTCCGAGTTACGGATGATTTGTACTCAATGAAGGTGGTGTTAAACTTTACATCACATAACAATACATGCATGAAGGGTGGTGTGGGACTTTACATCACATACCAACACATTCATGAAGGGCGGTGTGAGTTACATCACATAACCACACATTCATAGGTGTGAGACTTTACATCACATACCAATACATTCATGAAGGGCGGTGTGAGACTTTACATCACATAACAATACATTCATGAAGTGCAGTGTGAGACTTTACAGCACATAACAATACATGCATGAAGGGTGGTGTGAGACTTTACATCACATAACAATACATTCATGAAGGGCGGTGTGAGACTGCACATCACATAACAATACATTCATGAAGGGGCGGTGTGAATTACATCACATAACCACACATTCATAAAGGGCGGTATGAGACTTTACATCGCATACCAATACATTCATGAAGGGCAGTGTGAGACTGCACATCACATAACAATACATTCATGAAGGGCGGTGTGAGACTTCACATCACATAACAAAACATTCATGAAGGGCGGAGTGAGACTTTACATCACATAACAATACATTCATGAAGGGCGGTGTGAGACTGCACATCACATAACAATACATTCATGAAGGGCGGTGTTAAAGCTGCTTTGGATGCGTTTGTGTGTGTGTGCGTAATTATAGGGTGTTTTGGAATCTTTGGTTGCAGATCGCAGTGGAAGGACTGCATGATAGGTGTCACGTTTTGTTGCCATGTGCGTCGAGGCATGCTGCAAAACGCATTGCAATGGCTGCACTGTAACGGTGGTTTGAAGACGGTGGTTAGAAGCTGCTTTGGATGCGTTTGTGAAGTTGGGAAGCAATCTTCTGAGTTACCGAGAAATAGACTTGTGATACCTTACATCACAAAACAATACATCCACGAAGGGTGGTGCGGGGACTTAGATAGAACTGTGATACCTTACATCACAAAACAATTCATCCACGCAGGGTGGTGTGGGGACTTGTGGAAGTGATGTAGGGAAGCGGTGACAGGGAAGAGTGGTGGCGAAGGGAATATGGTGACTTTGGGAAGTGCTGACTAAGGGAACTGGTGACTTAGGGAAGTGGAGACGAAGCTTTGGGAAGTGGCGACTAAGGGAAGTGTTGACCTAGGGAAGGGTGACTTTGCGAAGTGGTGTGGTGACTAAGTTATGGCTGCATGAATGTGTGCGTAGTGCTGCAAAACGCATTGTAACGGCTGTATTCATGTTGCATTGTTTTTTTTGGGAGGGAAGCCGGAGCACGAAACCTTGTTTTTAAGTGTGTAAAGTGGCTTCAGCCGGCGATGAAAGGTACCTCGTGTGCGCGGCGGGTGCGGTCCGTTCGTTTTGGTGTGCGATTGGTTCCTTGATGGCGTTTTGCAATGTAGTTCGTCGTGCGTGCGTAGTTCTAAGGCGTTTTGGAACCTGTGCTTGCAGATCGCATTGTAATGGCGGCATGGATGTGTACTTGTTGCTGCAAAACGAATTGTGCTGCGTGAATGTTGCATGGGGCTTGTGCTGGGGAGGAAGCCGGAGCACAAAACCTTGTGTAATTTCCGTGTAAGGTGGCGTTGGCCGGCAATGAAAGGTACCTCGTGTGCGCAGCGGGTGCGGTCCGTTCGTTTTGGTGTGCGATTGGTTCCTTGATGGTGTTTTGCAATGCGTGGTTCGTCGTGCGTGCGTAGTTCCAGGGCGTTTTGGAATCTGTGCTTGCAGATCGCATTGTAATGGCTGCATGGATGTATACTTGTTGCTGCAAAACGAATTGTGCTGCGTGAATGTTGCATGGGGCTTGTGCTGGGGAGGAAGCCGGAGCACGAAACCCTGTGTAATTTCCGTGTAAAGTGCCGCACACACGAGCTGCCCATGATCGCCGCCTGCATCCACTTTACATGGAAAAACACAAGGTTTCGTGCTCTGGCTCTCTCCCCAACACGAGCCCCATGCAACATCCATGCAGCCAGACTAGAATGCATTGTTGCAGCGCCGCATTGCAAACCCGCATGTATATACGCACATGGCAACAAAACATGACAACAATCATGCAGCCCTGACAATGCGATCTGCAACCACAGATTCCAAAACGCCCTGGAGGTACGCACACACGACGAACCACGCATTGCAAAACACCATCAAGGAACCAATCGCACACCAAAACGAACGGACCGCACCCGCCCCGCACACGAGGTACCTTTCATTGCCGGCCGGTTGCGGGTCCGATCGTGACGATGGGCAATCGGTTCCTCTTCGTGTTCTGCAATGGGTGGTTGTGCGTAGGTCTTTGCGCTTGTTGAATCTTTGGTTGCAGATCGCAGCGTAATGGCTGCATGATTGTTGTCATGTTCTGTTCACATGTGCAAGCTTTGTAGTACAAAGTCGTACTGGGGAGTGCTTTGTGCAAGGTTTGTAGTACAAAGTAGTACTGGGAACTATTTTGTGCAAGCTTTCTAGTACAAAGTAGTACTGGGAAGTGCTTTGTACAAGATTTGTAGTACAAAGTAGTATTGGGGTGTGCTTTGCGCAAGCTTCGTAGTACAAAGTACAGTAGTACTAAAACGTGCTTTGTGCAAGCTTTGTAGTACAAAGTAGTACTGAAAATGCTTTGTGCAAGTTTTGTAGTACAAAGTGGGACTGGGACTTACCTTGTGCAAGCTTTGTAGTACAAAGTAGTACCGGGATGTACTTTGTCCAAGCTTTGTAGTACAAAGTAGTACTGGGACGTGCTTTGTGCAAGCTTTCCAGTACAAAGCGGTACTGGGAAGTAAATTGTGCAAGCTTTGTAGTACAAAGTAGTCCTGGGACGTGCTTTGTGCAAGCTTTGTAATACAAAGTAGTACTGGGAAGTGCTTTGTGCAAGCCTTGTAGTACAAAGTAGTACTGGGACATGTTTTGTGCAAGCTTTGTAGTACAAAGTAGTACTGGACTGGGAAGTAGTTTGTGCAAGCTTTGTAATACAAAGTAGTAGTGGGACTTGCTTTGTGCAAACTTTTCAGTACAAAGCAGTACTCGGAAATATTTTGTGCAAGCTTTGTAGTACAGAGTAATACTGGGAAGTACTTTGTGTCAGCTTTGCAGTTCAAAGAAGTACTGCGACGTGATTTGTGCAAGCTGTGTAGTGCAAAGTAGTAGTGGGTTGCGCTTTGTGCAAGCCTTGTAGTACAAAGTAGTACTGGGAAGTGCTTTGCGCAAGCTTTGTAGTACAAAGTAGTACTGGGACGTACTTTGGGCAAGCTACGTAGTACAAAGTAGTACTGGGACGTGCTTTGTGCCAGCTGTGTAGTACAAAGTAGTACTGGGACGTGCTTTGGGCAAGCTGTGTAGTACAAAGTAGTACTGGGACGTGCTTTATGCAAGGATTGTGCTACAAAGTAGTAGTGGGATGTGCTTTTTGAAAGCTTTGTAGTACAAAGTAGTACCGGGATGTACTTTCGCAAGCTTTGTAGCACAAAGAAGTACTGGGAAGTGTTTTGCGCAAGCTTTGTAGTACAAAGTAGTACTGGGACGCGCTTTGTGCAAGCTTTGTAGTACAAAGTAGTACTGGGAAATACCTTGTGCAAGCTTTGTAGTGCAAAGTAGTACTGGGAAGTGCAGAGTGTACAAGTAGTACTGGGAAGTGCTGTGTGTAAGCTTTGTAGTACAAAGTATGTTTGAAAGGCTTTTCTGTGTAAATGCATCTGTGTCTCAAGATTCTGTGTGCAAAAGCTTTCTGCACCCAATGGATTTTTTGTGCCAAAGACTCTCTCTGACAGTAGGATCTTTCTGGCGCGCAGAAGAGCTGAGCTGAGTTGAGAAGAACTTCAGGAAATGAGAAAGGTTGATCAGTGCGCGGATGGGATGAAAACGGTTGAGAAGAACTTACTTAGATGACATGTGAGAAGAGATGGGCCGAGATGAGAAGACCTCAAATCAGGTGAGATGAGGTGAGAAGAGTTCACATCATTTGAGATGAGATGAAGTGCGGGGTGCGAAGTGCAAATGTGAATTGTGAAGTGCGGGGTGTGAAGAGTGCAGTGTGAAGTGTGAAGAAAGTGTTCGCTTTTCGTTGCATTGCGCCGGGGTCGCACGCAGGTCATGTTCTCGGACAACCACACCGCAACAGCTTCGCACAAAGCACGCACGCACGGGCCTGGCTGGCGCACCGCGCATGCAAGTTCTATAGATGAGAAAGGTCTTATAGTATAACCCCAAGGGAACTTCCACCCCGCCTCGTGCGGGCACTACTGGTATATATAGTGCATGCATGGGTGGGTGGATGGATGGATGGATGCATGCATGCATGCATGCATGTATGCATGTATGCATTTATCCATGTATGCATGTATGCATGTATGCATGTATGCATGTATGTCTGTATGTCTGTCTGTATGTCTGTATGTGCGCGTGTGTCTGTATGTATGTATGTATGTATGTATCTATCTATCGATCTATCTATCTATCGATCTATCTATCTATCGATCGATCGATCTATCGATCTATCGATCTAGCGATCTATCGATCTATCGATCTATCGATCTATCGATCTATCAATCTATCGATCTATCGATGTATCGATGTATCGATGTATCGATGTATCGATGTATCTATGTATCTATGTATCCATGTATGTATGCATGCATGCATGCATGCATGCATGGATGGATGGATGGATGGATGCATATATATATATATATACGTGTGTGTATGTATGTATGTATGTATGTATGTATGTATGTATGTATGTATAAGAATGTATTGAGAGACATACGTGTGAACACAATGATACCAGGATACATACATATACATTCACATTGTGTGTAGTTTCTCTCTGTCTTGTCACTCCTCCAATGAGATCCCAGGGCCACATTTATAGGTGCCTCTAAGCCAAGCATTTCATTCCGCAATGTGATGCAGGAATCTTCCGCCGTCCTGGACCTCAGCGACATTGACAAGCCCAGAGAAATCGAGGAAAGTCCATCAATGCGGGAAATCTCATGTGCGGTGTGGGAGAGAGGTGAACACTGAAGTATGTAAATTTGCCGGTGTGGGGCCTGAGCTCTGCTTCTTGTCGAGCTTGTAGTTCCACTTTCCTATCCTGAATGAGTAAAGCTGAGGAAGGTCAAGGGAAATTGTAGGGAACAAGGGAGCCACCCAAGAGCACAAATTGGCAAAGCACAGCTTGGTGCTTCGGGCGAGAAATAATCTGTCCTGAATGCCGGACTCGAGTTCTTTTCTGCACCTGCCCAGGTCAGCCTGGCGAAGAGTACGTGCTGTCAAGATTTCCAGAATTCTTTCCACTTCTCTTACGTCTGTCTTGAGACATCTTGTCACGAAAGGCAGGAGAAAGGACTGTCAGACTCCAGGTTGCCCTTCCTGCAGATTCTTGCATTGCTCCTCTGCGTTCTTTCTTAGAGACCTCCAAGACCGGTTGGGCAATGTCAGGCACAAATCAGTCTCCAAGTCTCGACGACTTTTAACCAACACCACATAACATCCGCACTTCATCTTGTCCTGCCTCTCTGTGTTCAAGAGTTCATTGTTCTTCTGTGTCTCCTGCCAGGCTTACAACGCAGTCTCTCGCGTTTACAGTTTAAGCAAATCATTTTGTTATTGTTCATTCATCGTAGACACTGTTTCAACTTTCAGGCCTTTGTAGGCTTCATTCTGTCCCACCCTCTGCGCTTTGTTGCTACACAAAGACAGATGATCAGGCCGAGGAACAAAAAAAGAAAACTAGTTATGTGTAGCAGCTGTTCACTTATGAGCTGAGCCTGCTGTGCTTGCGAGAGCGCACTGACCTTGGGCGAAAAAATGGTAAAAGGGGGATTCTGGGGCGTGGGGGTTTGTATGTTGTTTGTTTTGATTTTATGTTGATGTTCAATGTTTTATCCTTATCTTTGATGTTTTGTGTGTGGGGGTTTCTGGGGATAATTTGTTCAAAACTTTCATTCGTTTATCTTGTTCATTTTTTGTTTTCTTTCTTGTGTTTGTTGCCTTCCACTTACGCTTTCCCGTTTCCTATTCCATCCCACCAGTGTTCAATTACTCGGATTTGTGTTAAACACGGTTTGTTTGCATCATTCAGTTCATCCATGGCTATTGATAAAAGAGTTAGGTTAATAATCATTGCGTTGAATTCTCCATCACGGTTAAGTTCCTTGCCACCATCAAGGATGATTTGTCTATCGGTGAGGTTTTCATACATCTTTTTCATTAAGTCAAATCTTACGAACGAATATATTACCATTCCATTTGCTCCTTCCGCTTCTTTCATCCTATGAATTACTTTCTTCCAAAATTGTTCTCCTTCCTCATCATCAGGTGATGGCATAGGATGACATTTTACAAAGTCTCTAATCTCTTCATTTTCTTTTGGGCTGCATTTTTTTTTGGGAATTTTTTCCCGTTTTTTTTTTGGATTTTTTCCCCGTTTTTTGGGGTTTGATGGTTTTGATTGGTATTTGCAGCGTTTTGCAGCTAAGCTCTCTGATTTGCATGGTGTTGTTGTTGTTGTGGTTGGATGGATGGATGGATGGATAGATGGATGGA
>Ga0126342_10001401_pt1 | contig 33745 bp, 28 predicted proteins | sample Cyp1metagenome_FD_92528 | JGI IMG/M metagenome (GOLD analysis project Ga0126342, IMG submission 92528) | Coral microbial communities from Lord Howe Island, Old Settlement Bay, Australia - Cyphastrea 1 metagenome | ecosystem: Host-associated > Invertebrates > Cnidaria > Coral ...
GCGGTGGAGGTCCGGCAGTGCCCACTGGGATCTGGCGCTCGCGGTGGAGGTCCGGCTGTGCCCACTGGGATCTGGACTGCGAGGAGGAGGAGGCGGAGGAGATGGAGGAGGAGGATGCGGAGGAGATGGAGGAGGAGGATGCGGAGGCGGAGGAGGAGAACAGCTCTGATAAAATCTAACAACCCTCACCTGGCAGGTGGGGAACAATAAATTCAATAAACACCTTCAAAGACACACTAAACACCATTAAAAAAAGTAAATCAATATATATATATATATAAACAAAAAATAATAAGATATAATAAGATAACCATGAAACACATTGAAGCCCTTTATGAAAAAAACAAAACCTCCCGTTCCCCTGTGCGTTTACCCAGTTGCAAGCCTGCCTCCTCACGGATCATCTTCTGCACGGTGCTGTTCAGCAAGTCGGGGTCGAAGCCATGCCTGGTAATGAGAACACCATTGGTTTTTATGGTAATTATATAATGGTAATTAATAATTGATATAGTAGTATAAGCCAACTAGTTTATGATATCAGAGTAATTAGTCCTTAATGATCTTAATGACTAATTGATGGTAATTGATATCAAAACATATTGAAAGCAGTCTATAACCATAATCCAATTGTTTAGTATTCCCTATGGATCCAGCCGTACCTGAGGGAGTATGACTGGGCTATGATTTGGGGGTTCATTTTGTTCTCAGAAGTACTGGGATCCATAGGGATTGGTTTTTATTGATAACTATTGTGGTTCTTATTGGACATGATTGATATCATTGAGCAATATCGGGCAATCATTAAGACACATCAATTAGTTTCACCCACACACACAAACTTGAGAATATTTTAAACAAACAAACCATATGGAACCATAACGATTGGACTTTACCCACAGCAATTCTATATACTAGGGAAGGGAATCCTTTTTTGCGTGGTCAGTTGGTTGCTCATATATGGTTGGATTTCTTTGGGGTTGCCAATGATGGTTGCAATTGACTCTCATTCACTAACTTCCACCAACAATAGAGTGTATTTCACATGTTTTGTTGCGTCTGCCATTTGGCTAGCCTCATGGGTCCAAAGACCACAATAATCTCGCACAACCTCTAACTGTAGGTAGCCCGCGTCGCGTGGCTAGGGTTCCCGTATTTTTAGAAACAACCATGGACCATAATATGTTGGATTTGATACCAGCTTGGCTTTTGTGCTGGCTATGGATGTGGTTGTCTGGGCAACGATTTTTTTGTTTTGTTTCCCGTAGTTGTATTTCTTCTAAAAGCAGTCCAAAGTGCAACAATCCATGGAGGACTTGTAAATTGTAAAGACCTTCTGACGGTCTGAACGTCTGAACCTGAAAATATCACAGCGCTATGAACAAGATTAGCCTTCAGCTCAGTGGACCAAACACCCCTAAGCAACTCAAACGCATGCCCAGAAGACATATCTAGGATCAATGCCCATCATATTGTCATTAAAGTCTCCATCTACTAGGTCTCCATCTTCAACCTCAACTGATTGTTTGATATCCATGTTTTTAATGAATTAATACGCCACGTCCATGGGATCATCATCCAGCAAACAATTCAGAGTTTGTTGACGAGTATTTGTGTATGCACATATGGACTCACATCCACATTACAATCTGCAACAACTATGGTAAAATCATGCAATACTATGTGCTACTATGTACTTTAACTATCCAGTATGCTGTTGGCTAATCCCCATTTGCCGGCCAGTTCATATCGATATTACCACCTATACATTCATAGGCCAATTAAACCATATGTTGTCTGAAAATGCGGTATCTCCAAAACAAATAGATGTTTCTAGCATGATTCATCATGATCTTCCCATATTTTCCCAATCAAAACAGCCATGGTGGGGTCTCCATGGACAAGCCGGGTGCCGGTGCCCTCCAGCCTCGTGGCCAGCTGCGACAAAATCACCGGCTGCAAGCAGCCACGGAGGCAGCCACGGACACGAGCCTGGCAGGTGCCATAAAAAGGTCCAGGTCATTATCTAATGAGGTTCTTCATTGTTCTTCATATTCTTCCCATTTATTACCCTAGTAGCCTATCAGTCTATAAAATGCTGGCTTTGATATCTTTTGATCGGGAACTAAACTTTGAGTAGCAAAAGTGTAGGGTTTTCATCAAACAATATGTATGGGACCCCGTTCCCAAATGCGTTCCCATCAAATTCGCACACAAAAACAGCATTTCTAACACGGGAGTAGTGTGGGAAGTGACCATTGGACATGTGGTTGTATGCTTGGGGGTACATGCGTTTTCACTACACAAATGATGACCTCTACACCACTTAGTGGGGTTGAACCAACAACAATTAGAATTATAATCAATTGTTTAAATAGAGAGCGATGGTTGCAACTTTCATTTTTTTGCTGTGTTTATTCTTCTCATCGTTGGGGGTTTGCCTGCAGCTGATCTGCCAATTGACAAGTGGTAGGGCGAATTGTTGCAAGGGCCCATGAAGGGACTTAAGCTCCAACCATACATGAACGTGATGGCAAGAGCATTGTCAAGCTTTAGGACATTGACCTAACTCTGCAACAATCTGGAAGTATTGGAATGAATCCTTGGAATATCTGGGGGATACAACGTGGGTATAATATAGCTGGACATTAAACAAAAAAGCACAAGAATGAATGGAACGGAACTGGATGATGTAACACAACGCAATCCAGTCCGCTGATTCAACATCTCCAAATTTTGGGACGTTGACCCACCCGATCCTGAGCGTAGTGACAAAGGATTCATGGATTTGCGTATAATTTTCACCAACTTTTTTGGACAGAAGCTGAATTGATGCTTCTCTTCCATTGCTTTATTCTGCTTTCTGCTTCCAATACCCAATCCTAAGCCCAACTGCACCTCGAAACGAGCAGCATAGGAACTGGTGTGTACCGTATTCTGTCTCACCACCGCCTGTGAACTCAGCAGGACCAGTACCGAATTTCGGATGTACTCGGAGGGCAGGTTGTAACGACCTTCGCAGACGAACAACATGTTGCTGCAAGGGGTTGTGATTCGATTGGAACTGCAGATTTCTTGAAAGATCTTGAAAGTGGGATACACACATTGTATTCCATCAATTTCCAATGAGCATTCCAAACCCGCAATGTCAGGATCATCCCCAATTCATTGGTATCTCAAAGACCTGAAACTGTTCATTTGGTGGTGAGCCACGTGTTCAGGACTTTTCTGCAGCGGAAACCATCAAACATCTTGAAGATCTTGGAAAAACCATAAAGTTGGTTGGTTGTTCAATCATTTCCGCGAACCTCCAATGTCTTCAGTTATCTTCAAGTTTGAACCCATAAAGCAATGGCTTATCTCCGCATACCATGGGTATTGACACGAGCCCACCCTGAGATATGTTATGTTCCCAGCGATGCGGAAGCGGCATATCGGCTCAATCCTGTTCATCCCAGGAATCACAATGATTCTGCTCAAAGTTTCCATGATTCTGCTTAAAATGCTCACAATGGGACATTTCCCAACCATTTCTTGGTGGTCTTCACCTCCATTTAAAGACAAACTCAGGAAAAACAAACTTTATCCAATGTATCCATGTTCAAGTTATGTTCAAGTATGTTCAAGTCAATTTATATTTGTAATATATGTTTATATCATGTGATGATAAAACATGATAAATTTGGAAATGTTCCAAGTTTCCCACCTTTCCCCCTTCAGAACCCACCGGCACCGAACACCGAGCACCGGCCGGGCCGGCCGGGGCACTCGCCAGGTCGGCCACCTGCAGCGAACCGCTCTCCTCCAGGGATTCCTCGACGTCTTGCGCCAACTGCTGCAGGTATTGCTGCGAGAACCTGAGCAACGACAAAAAAATGTACAAATGGATGGAACATGTTTAGACATTTCTAAAAGTAGTGAAATATATCAAATGTTATCAAACATGGTTAAATGTTACTAATTAAATTTTATGTATGTACTTATCTCATATATGTAGGTATATGTAAGTATACTGTAGCTACATTGAAATATACGAACATGTATTTTGGACTACCGCGGGAAGGTTTCCCTTGGCCCGCCCGGCCATTAAAACATACGGAATCCAATTCATTGAAACATACGGTAACTACATTTAAATATATGAACTAGTATTTCATACTACCTCTGGGGCCTCACGGCCTGGCCCGCCCTCCACATATCTCAATGTCATACATTAATGATGAGGACCTGGGTTATCCCATGAGCGTCTGGGCCAATAGCAAACTCTTGCTGAGGATATAGGGTTTCTGGGTTTCTATATAGGGCAAACCTTATCGTGAGAGCCGTGATGGTATACTTCTGGGATCAAATCCCGAAAACCCTAGAGGGTTTCACAAACCAGCATTCCAAACCACGGGGATGCAACCACTCGAGGTATTTTCTTGGGCACACCTTTGGTAAAAGCATCAATCAACAGACAGGTGTCTGTGGGTGGGCCCACCGATCAAGTTTCCCACTGATGGCCAATTACACAACTTTGCACCCCTTGACCATGAGCTCTCCAGGTGGAAACCGCTAAGCCCATGTCGGGTTTGTGAAAATAAATCATACCAACATTACCCATAATCTGTGAACATGATCTCCTTATCAAACTAGGATTCCTCATAGTGGTCACAGCTTCCCACAACACACATCTCATCTGGTCCACTGGCAGATCTGCCCTCCGCAACTGGGGCAAAGGCAAGTCGTTGTTCAACTTGTGGAGGGAGCTGTCCCGCTTGCGCAGGACCTTGTTGGGCAACGATTGGATTTGATTAGTACTGTAAATGTGTTTTTCTACCGTATTTTTCTACCGTTTTTTTTTTCACCTCCCAACTTCATTGCTTCACATCCCGCGGTTGGTGGTTTAACGTCCCGTTCAACAAATGCTTAACACAGGTTTCAACTGATTCGACCATTAGTCTCATTGCAAACACTTTTTGCTGCTTAGACCCCACATGATTGTTGCTTTCCATCCAATTTTGTGATTACTTTTCATGGATGACATCATCAATATTCAATAACCAATATCTTGATTGTTTAATTTATCCTGAACTGGGTATACCCAAAAAAATGCCACTATTATGGGGGAAAAGATTGCCATCAACTATCAACCAGGTGATTTTGGGGTACACTCAATCTTTGGACAAACCCATTTGAGCAGTGTCAAGGACCTACTGGAAAATCCAAACTATTTTTGTTGTTGAATGCGGTTCGGATTTCATCGGTCATGATAATAACTAATAAGAATTAATAGTATACTTTCTTATGATCATCAACCATCACTTATAAATTAGCCTATCAATGTTATCCCCACATGTTTGATAGCTAAGAAAAAACATATCATATACATGTATAGCCTAAACAATGGTGAATTCCAATTGAATCACAGTCTTTTGGTGGTCTCCCATTTAAATCCCATTTACATCCCATTGTCCATTAAACCCATTAAGCCAGAGAATCATTGCCCAGTTTTCCCCAGTTCGGGAGCCGACCCGGAGCCTCGCCTCCACGCGTGCTTCCAGGTGTTCCACTCCGATACCCATCTCATTGGGCAGCTCCGTCACCGAGATGCGACCACCACAGGCCTTTTTGGGATGCGTGGCATTGGTATCAACGATATGACATATTTTTCAATGTTTCTATAATATATAAGAATTACAATATATATCATAGATGTACATGTGTATGTCTATATACGTATATATAATATTACTATGGAGATATAGATTTGGGAACCGTACCTTTGCGGGAATATGTTTTTTTAACTTGGGAGCAAGAACATGGGCAATAGATGGATTTGTTGCTGCGTTAAGTATTAAGACTGCCTAGATATCATCCCAGAAGGGAAGGGATCACAAGTGGCGCTGGGAGGGGGGCGAAGAATATCATGGATAAATCTTTGGAAAGTGCATACAATATGAAAGGACTATGGGGAAATGGGTTGTTGAAATGCCATGGCTATGTTTAGAACAACCGGTTTTGAATAATCAATGTTTAGATAGCCATAATGAATAATCCGGTTTTGAACCGGGTGTGACGTTGGAATCAACGAGATAATCAGAAATTGATATGGTTGGTTCATCTGAAAGTGGCAAAGTCACAAAACTACCTGTTCCGCTCCACTTTCATTGATGATGATTCTGTAATGTTCATCTAGTTCGTGGATTCGATTCATAAAAGGGTGGTAATAGTGGGGATACAATGGGATACAAATATACAAATAGGTAAATAAATGTAAATAATAAAGCAATTCAGCTCAAAAGGGAACACGTTCCATCAATGAGTCCATGACTAGTTGTTTTTGTCAGTTGGTGCCTTTATCCCATGTTCTAGGGATGCAACATGAAATCTCTAAAACCACCCAACCGGGCCCAACCGGTTGTAATTGGCTCGACGTGGTGAAAACCAGCTATTTGCACTGTAACTGCTGCAGGGGATGCTTCTTTCTTTGGTGCTGCTCGTGTGCACGCCCGCACTGCAAAGATGCAGACCACGGGAGCACTCTGATGAATTCCCTTTTGCGCCTTCTTTGAACCCAAGGACCAAGTTGAAGTTGAAACACAGAGATTCGCCCTCTAAAGTTTTCGGCATCAAGCCTTGCAAAGGCTTGGGCATCTTTGTGAAATGGTTCTTTTGTCCACGCAGCTTGCCGCGATCACTTGCAGCCTGCTTTGTCTGTATCCTGCGACCCTTTCATATGATTTCAGCAACAGTGCTACATAGACCAACGCCAGGGTGCTAGTCACCAGACTACTAGGTTGTAGTCACTATAGAAGGGGTCACGGGTCAAGCCCAAACTAAATGAATATCAAGGAACACCTAAAAGGGGTATCGCCAAACATGTTATGTACACAACGAACGAGGGGACAAAAGAAAGTGATTGGACATGGTTCACCAAGATTCCAGTTCATTCACCAACATAGATCCACAGACACATACTGGTGACCATGTTTAATACATCTTCCTGGGCAAATATGGAGTTCTTCCTTTCATCCCATGTTTGCTGTAGCTTCATGTAACTTCATTCCCATTTTGTCTTGTTTTGCCACTGTTGGTTGGTGCACCATCCACTTATATGGTTGGATACATCAGGTGCTATATGTTGAATCTATTCACATCTTTGCATTGCTTACATTCCATATCAAAACAGCAGAAATTGGGAGAACATGGAATAACAAGTTGGTTCTACATCACTATATCCCATCAATATCCATGTACTCATAGCATCTCATAGCATTTCCATTTCCATTCCCCCCGTGCCTCAAGACAATCTCGGATCTCCTCAGGGCGATGGAAATGGGAAATTGGATGATTGGAAACCTCCAGAAGAGGCCCTCTTGATGGAGATGTCGAAACATAAACAGCGTAAACATGGCCATGAACAATCATAAACATGTATGTTTGTCGAAAATGATGGTTTAAGACTTAAAGATGGTTGGAGGTTTTTACTAGGCTAGCGGCTATCGCCAGGAGCTCCAAGAATCAAAAGCGACAATTCCCGGCTCTGTTGGCTTTCAGGGGTGCAAGCAACCTATTGTTATTGATGTAGCCATGGTGATGCCAAACCAACATTGCCGGGGGTTGCTTGGAGCCACCTAAAAAAAAATGCCTGTAAAATGGATTCATCATCATCATCATAATCATCATGGGATATGTACATCTGAGTTACGATCTGCTGACACTATATCTCGATTGGCTTACTGATCTAGTCACCATTGACATTTTTTCCTGATTCATATTCCCTCCAACTTCCAGAACAATCCAAATTTGCACATGAATATCCACTGACATCAGAATTCAACAACCAAGCTCAACAGAATATCTTGGTTTTCAGGCCTTTCTTTAATAGCTGCAAGCCTATGGTATTTCAACTATTTGGGTTGTGTTTTTATTTGTTTGGTTGAGGGACTGTAGGATGTGTCTACCGGCAAAGGTGGTACACATGGACCGGCAAATGGCCAGTTCTTGCCGCCAAAAACATCCATCTTCGGGTCCATTTGAGCCACGGCTTCATCCGCATGTTTGTTGAAGCCTGGTGGTTTCTGGTTGACCTTGTTTCTTGACCGTTTGACCAACGTGGTCGCTGTTGGTTGGCTAGACTTGATACTGAACACTCATTTTTTGGCTTGTATCCAGTTTGTCTATCTATCTTTATCAGCACATATCTGGCTAGTTAAACATTTCCACCAGGTTTTACGGCTTCCAAAACCCATCTTCACTCATTGCTGGCCCTGGATGGCTTGCCCAGTGGCATTGTCCAGCTGCTCCGGGGTGAGGTACTCCTGCAATTCAGCCAGGATCAGGGAAGAAATTTCACAACCCCTGGAAATGTCTGAACATCATGTGTGGATTGACCCATCACCATCTCAACTTAACTTCTTTGGAAAACCGACCAAGATGGGGATGTGAAAGAACAACCATGGAAGATGGAAGAAGTGGCCAATCTGGGGATGTAAATCTGGTGGAATTTCCAGGGAGGCCCAATCCTCATTGGGGGTCATATTCATTGGTAAGATGTGTGAGGTGCATCGGAAATGATCCCAGGAACCAACTACACCAATGTTTGCAAGACATTGTGTGCTACTATGATTTCCTGGGGCATCTGTAATTTCAAGTTGTTGAAGAGCCTGAAACTATCATGTGACTTGTTACATGATAATTTGTTAAGTGTAAGTGTAGAGATACTGGTTCTCATGGTGTCGAAGGGTCATTTTCCATTCGCAACAACACATGTTTTTTGTTGTGGACATGGCATGGCGTCCTTGCCATTGGACGTGTGGAAGAGCTTCACCTGTTGCGTCTGGATGAGTTTCTGCACCAGGTCGATGCCTGGGAACGGGGGTGAATTGCCATGCTGGAAGTGTGGGATTAAAGTGGGTATATAACGTATATCTATATAATATGTATACACACGTATCTAATAAAGTTAATCAAGTGCATGTATATATATATATGGTAACTACATTTAAATATACGGACTTTTAATATACGAACAGGTATTTTAGAATATTTTAGACTACCTCCGGGAAGGTTTTCCTTGGCCCGCCCGGCTATTTAAACATACGGAATCCAATTCATTTAAACATACGGTAACTACATTTAAATATACGAACTGGTATTTCATACTACCTCCGGGGCCTCACGGTCTGGCCCGCCCTCCACATATCTCAATGTCGTTACCATATATATATATAATATATTTATATATGCTTAGATATGTTTAGATACGTATACAATCGTATAGTATACATATTATATATTATATATACACAAACAAATAATGATATAACTAACAATGATACAGATTTGGATAGGACAAGTATGCTTTGAGGATTAGAACACAGAAGTTTGGGTAGCAGTCTCAACACATTATTGCACAATGGAACCAATCTCCATTTAGTTGCTTTCGTTTGGTGATCAAGCTAAAACTGTCCAGAACCACAAAGCTTATCCAAATGAAGCACTTCTTGTTCCTTCCAGCTGGATTGCATTTTCAAAACAAACTGTTGAATAAATCACGCCTGCCTGGTTGCTCTGATAATCCCTCGAGCGATCCGGATAAAACTGAGACGCAAACATAAACACACACACACATGTTTACAGTTTACACCACAAATGCTGGCCACCAATACAATAAATTGTGAGTTGTATTTTGGGTTATCACAAACCCAGGTTACCATAAGCAGCAGCATCATCAGCACCTGCATGGTCACTTTTCAAGGGTCCCGCGAATCCTGCACTTGCTATTCACTGGGATCTAGCGCGCTGGTGCAGAACCGAACTTTGATCAGGCTAACATTGTTGATGGGGCTGGTCGGTTATTGATAGGGCAACTAGGTTGGCTGAATGGTGAACCCATCTACATGCATTTACTCCCACTTAGAGACTTAGAACTTAGGGTTCTCTGGGCCCCTAGCCTCTAAGACTCAATTAATTTATCTGCACTATGGTGAAGCCTATAGCAAGTAGCCCGCTAATACACAATATGTATCCCAAATCACTTGTCATTGTGAGCAAAGATGTTTAGTTGTAGAAACATCTTCATTATTTTGGTCAAGCATCCACTTGATGTTGGTAAACGCGTGCAAAAAATCTACACACTGCTGGCATATTACGATGCCCCACCTACCCCACCCCGCCCCGATTCAGTTGTCGGCCCAGCAACAGTTGCGCTCTGAGATTTTCCGTGCATTGGAGGCCCTCTGGGCCTGCGTCAGTCACTATTTTGACCAATGCCAGTGGTAATCTCATGAAAATGTTCGAACAAACTCTGATCACATAGCTAGTTGGTGGTTCCAACCAGTTGCACCTCTTTCAAAACATATGAGTCGTTTGCAGATCCTCATCTCAGTTAGCCTAAATATCCTCAAAAATAGTTGTCAACGATCAGTTGTCCTAGACTAGGAGTTCCTGCCTTGAAACTATACCATCTGAAGAGACGTGCCAAAATCTCCACAATCATCGATGAAACCAATCCACTAACCAACCAACCATCGGTAAATCGCTCCAAGCACATGTTTGGCAAATGGGAGCACCATATCAATATCAGTTGGTTTAATCTCCGTTTCTCCAACATAAATCCCATGTTTCAATCTCCAACATAATCCATTCCCAACATTAATTTTCCTTGGTTTAATCCCACATTTCTCTGTCTGGGCAAATCCAAATTGGTTAAATCCGGTTCTTTATGGCTGAACCCCCAATAATTAATCTGTACTTTGCAAATCACGGTATCTTCCATTATATATATATGTATAATTATATATAATATTCTCATTGGGGTAAGTGCCTATCATCCAAGTATAATCACAGGTTTTGTTGACCGTTGAACCATTGGTTAACCACCAATCAGCACCTCCATGAGCTGCTGCTGTAGGGCGCGAATGGCCTCCATGGCGACGTGTTGCGCTCAGCAGTGCGCAGCAACGTCAAGGCCACGGCGCGGCGGAGAAAATCGGAGAAGCGGGGTTGATCTGGGTTGGTTTGATGATTCGCAAGGCTGGTTGCTTGAAAATACTGGATTTACACCTGTTTGCAGAACAAAGAACAGTATACTGGTATACATCATCAAGAAATGGGAACAAGAACAGCTTTATTGTGGAATGCTGCATGGGAGAAAATGAATCCGGGTTGTGGTATGACTTGCCATTGATGCTATTCAAAGACAAATGCTCGGCAAACCTGTTTAGCTCCCCGCGGGGTAAGGGCATGCACCGTTCTTTGCTCCTTAGCTCCTGTGTCAGTCGCCACACCAATATGTGCCGTAGATGCTATTGTGGAGGGATTAACCGCTCACCAGTTTTAGTGAATCAGGGCAGCGCTGGTGAAAAAAAGTTTGCAAAAAACACTCAGGGGAATGCTGAATAAACAAAACGTTTCATCAAACCGGGTTGGAAATCCTTCCAGCTTCAGAACCCGAGCAGCACACTGACTTGGGTTTTGCCGTTTCTCTCCAACTTTAGGTGGTGATATTGTTACCCTTCAAGAAGGGAATTTGCGAAAGCCTTTAAACCAAAATTCCACGCGGCAAATCAGAAGTTGGCTTCCGCTGCCCCACATCAAGCTGGAGGGAGTTAAGCAACAGAAAAGCGGATCGATCTCTGCAAACATGTTTTCCTACCGGCAAAATATGGGCCTACGGTAGAACCCATGTGATCTATACAGCTGACTTGGTATTGGCATACTTCCACACTTGGGTCCGCCACTAATGTTGTAACATGGAAACAAGAAATTGACTGGTCAGTTCTAAAAGCAATCGTATCGAGAGGTACCCAGTGACAAACTCTTGACCGTCTGAGGAAGTTTGACCACACCATTACTGCTTTACACATGTATTCACATGATGTCCACATGATGTCCACATGTTGTGGAGAATCAGTGTGCCTTTTTGCTTCAAGTAGCACACGGCCGCTTGCAGGCGTGGTTGTAGCCACAATTGAAAAGCTGCCGCCGGATCCTCAAAGAAAACTGGGATTCTTGGCACCACCTGATACCACCTACCACTGATACCACTGATACGGTAGATATTTTCCGCAAGCCGGGTATCACCATGTGTCCTATTTGATCCTATATTTGTAATCCATGCTTGACCTGAGCATGTACGGATACTACCCAGTTCTGTGCAAGTTGCTGGGATCATGATCGCAGTTCCAAGTGGAGATGGACTATGGAAGAAACGACTGAAACAATGCAAGGCAAAGCGACGAGTTCTGCAGGCGAAGGCGTAGCCTGATTGTGCGGCAGGCAAACTATTTGACAAATATGCAAGTAGTTTGGCTTTCAGTGGGGTCCCAATCACAATCTCAGTCGATCAGGGGGTCTTCGGAACATGTACCTGAAAAAGTGTTGTTTCGTGTGAATTTGGTGTAGGATGCAACATGAATGATTTGCTTACTGCAAGTTCAACAATTCTGGAACTAAATGTTGGTATTTATTACACACGTTGAAGTATCCAATACTGGAAGAAACAAGAAAACATGTAATTATTTGAGATCCCGCATACTGGTTGCATATCCCATGTTAAGTGATTACATTTGCATTGTATTAGCATATACCTCCATTATCCTCCGCTTCATTTGTGGTTTATTGTTGGTCACTGGTTTTACCCCACAAAAACTTCCAAACTGCATGGTATTGCTTATTTGTTGGTCATATGTCCACGGGTTATGGGTCTGAGTAAATTGCAATCTACAATTCCCCAATCAGAAACAAACCGTTTTTTGGATGATTTGCCAAACATCAACTATCATCATAAGTCGAATAAGACTATGATGCACCGAGACATTGGAAACCACCAATGAACCAAAGTCTAGACGCGTCTCTAAAACCTGCGAGCAGCTTCTTCAACCAGATCTGTTGACGCAGTCTTTGGCGCCACATGTCTCCTTGGGACATTGAAATGCCGCTGTGGCTACAGGTTGAGTCAAAGCTTCTGAGATTTTGCTGTGTTTTTCAATTCAACGAAAATCAAATTTGTATGTGGGGGTTGATCAAAACATAGTTGCCGGTGTGTTATTAGAAATGACCTTGCGCCCGCCCTTGCGCTTCCTTGCGCTCTTCAGGGTTTTTATTGTGTTCCATTACAGTACATAGATTAACATATATATTTAAGAATTGATTGCCGCAAAAAGTTACTCAATTCAAGGGGGTGTTCACTGATCCAGTACGCTGTGCAACACAGACGTTTTTAGCCTTCGGAAGCAAAATCTGATGATTCGGAGCTCGAATTCTCAGAAGTTGAAGATTCTGAGGAGCTCTACCTACAGAGGAAATTTGACTCCCAAAACCGCCCTTTTGAGCCAGAAAGAAGCTTTACGGGGATCAAATTTCAAGAGGTATGTAGAAGGAGAATGTATACACATAGGAAATTTGATTCCCAAAACGGCCCTTTCGAGCCAGAAAGCAGCTTTACGGGAATCAAATCTCAAGAGGTATGGTAGAAGGCAAATATATACACATAGAAATTGTGATTCCCAAAACGGCCCTTTGGAGCCGAAAAGCAGCTTTACGGGAATCAAATTTCAAGAGGTATGGTAGAAGCAGAATGTATACACAATTCTACACTTATAAATTTTGATTCCCAAAACGGCCCTTTCGAGCCAGAAAGCAGCTTTACGGGAATCAAATTTCAAGAAGTATTGTAGAAGGCAAATATATACACATAGGAAATTTGATTCCCAAAACCGCCCTTTTGAGCCAGAAAGAAGCTTTACGGGGATCAAATTTCAAGAGGTATGGTAGAAGGAGAATGTAAACACATAGAAGGTTTGATTCCCAAAACGGCCCTTTCGAGCCAGAAAGCAACTTTACGGGAATCAAATTTCAAAAAGATACCAGAAGCTACGGAGCTGTTAAAATGTTTTTTCCGGAGCCTTGTAGCGATGCCTGTCCAACTTGGCAAAACAACCTAAAGAGAAACTTGTGCTTACCTTACGCCAGACTTGGGTTCAAAGCAGGCATTGCAAAGGCAAAAAAAAACTTCACTAAATCCAACCAAACCTTCTATGTGTATACATTCTCCTTCTACCATACCTCTGGAAATTTGATTCCCGTAAAGCTTCTTTCCGGCTCAAAATGGCCGTTTTCTGAATCAAATTTTCTCTGTATATACACTCTCCTTCTACCATACCTGTTGAAATTTGATTCCCGTAAAGCTGCTTTTCGGCTCGAAATGGCCGTTTTAGGAATCAAATTTTATAAGTGTATAATTGTGTATATACTCTGCTTCTACCATACCTCTTGGAATTTGATTCCGTTTTGGTAGGTATGGTTCCGTCTGTCCTGCCTACCAGCTCTGAGCCGCTACAGCAGCAGATATTCACTGATACAGAAAAGAACAACGATATTAATATATCTTGCGCCCGCCCTTGCGCTTTCTTGCGCCTCCCAGGCAAAACGCACTACACATTTACAACAACATACTCCAATCATACGTTTGTATAAAACTCCTCTGCGGGGGTTTTGATCGTCACTTATGTGAAGGGAGATGGGTATAGACCTGGGTTGCGTAACAGGTTTGCACTAAAGGAACTTAGTAGCACAGGTTCATTTCTGTCTATACTTCTTTAATGTATCTTTATAGATCGGTAGCTCATGCTCGGAATCGCTCATTGGGGGTTTGCCAAAACCCTAGAAATGGCTGGACAAACCGACAACATCACCAATCTGTGGGCCTCCTTCAAAATAACCACCTATGCGTGGTTCCCAGGGTCAGGCACATAACAATTGTTGCTTCAGACACCCAATTGGTTCGGATATTGACATTCAAAATCCATCAGTCCTGACTGCTTAAAACCTATTGCAACTGACTATCTTCCGGTATCATATGTAAGGATTATTTGAAAGCTTTGATACCAGTTTCCATTGAAGTTCATATTTGGTCCGTCAGCATACCACCGGATTTTGCGAGATGCATCCCCAAACACATTTTCGCTAGCTAGATGCCCTTGCTCACATCTGCTCACCGCCTGTGTCCTGATTTCCCGTGGATGAAATATTCCATCCCCATCTCCTCTGTGAAATCTGTGATTTTTTTTGATTTCCTTGTGGATATTGGTCCTTGAAATCCCCATGTCACTTGTCACCAAGGCTCTCTCGCAGCTGTAGCAAGCAACACTCCGCCAGCCAACTCCACAAGGACGTTGAGGCCTCCGCCTATGGCTGAACTCTCAGGCTCGTTAGGAAACTGCGGAAAGCGGCATGGGAACAAAGGCTATTATGGATGGGTTGTTTGAGGGGCGAAATGCAGGAAAGATAGGAACGGCTGTTTTACCACTTTCCTCGATTTAATTCTGGGATGTTGAAAATGAGATGTTCAAGAGATATGATCTTGCCAAAATGAAAACCTACTCAGTTGGTTGGTCAAAACAATGTGAAACATTGGGATGGTAGCTTCATGACTCAAACAGCAAGCAACAATTGTGGATTAGAAAAACGTCGAGAACACATGGGTGCCGCACGCATTGGATATAGTGCAAAAGCTTACGGATGGCATCAACACATGGGGAAACAAAGCTGATACAAGCAAAGGTTTTGGGATAATGTGTTATCGATTGCGGGATGTCATTAAAAACGGGAAACAATGCACCCAGGAGGCATTGACTTTTAACAACTTACATGAATAACATATGGCTTGTTACGGTTGGTTCAGGAAACCAAGCCAAACAGGAATGACGACCAGCACCATTCTCACATTCGCATGATACGTGTCTGGAATGACATGGGTATGCGGTATGCCCTCAAACGAAAAAACACACCCATCTGTTTCTTCTATGGGATATAGCATCAAACTATCAAATGGTGAATATTGGGAGCCTTCAAATTCCAAAATTAGCCCATTCGGGGTTGTGATTATAATTATTCAAGTAAAAACCATAATAAGTAAGAACAACTCCACAACCAAACAACCAAGGCATTCAATTGCCAGTCTAGAAAATAACCCCTAGTGATAATTACTAGGTTGGTTTACTGGGTTTGGCCATACTTTCGGCATCTTTCAACCTCGTTTGGCCAGGGAGATCCCGGGACACTCTGCCTGCACTTTCTTTTGGAGGCCCAGGGTAAGCTCGACCACCTCATCGGCATCTAGCACGACCTGGACATCCGGCGTCAATGGACGAGTTGTTATAGTAGTCTATATTAGTAACATAGTACAAAATCCATATTAATAATTTTTATAATCTAATGAGTCTAATGTATATTTGAATATGCATGTAGATACCTCTCTGTACACAATATTGCAAGATTAAAAACCAGTAACGTTCAAGAGCGAGATATGTTGGCCGTCATTCCTGGTGAGGTTACGTTGCTGTATGGTTCTCAGATGGAGGGCATGGGCACACACCTGTCATCAGCAAGGTAGCTATACTGAAAATGATGCCACTATCTATATGTTTTAATTACCCAAACCAAATGTCCAGGGGGAGCAGAAACCATAGCGTCCAACAGGATCTTCAAACGATTCTCTTGCTTTCAACCCCGAGGGATAAGGATGAAAAGTACGGAAAAGTACTGGAAAGTAGAGTTGGTTGATCTTTTCCACCCAGAGGGATTGGGGTGGGAAACAAACACGTGAAGTGTGATCTTTCTTACCGGGGGTGAGACCACACCACAAAGAGATCGAGAGGCAGTTGATCAATATTGCTCATCTTTATAGCCTCCAACCATCCATGTTTGGTGATTATTGTGGGGGCATTCGGCCCAAACCTCCGCATGGACTTCTGGCAATTGGTGCGAAAAATAATCAACGGAATACTCCAAAGTCTTCATAGTCACAGCAAATATCCATTGCCGCTGTCAAGAACAAATACATAGCAAGGGCCCAAAGATGTTATTCTGTCGATGTTGGTCAACTTTAAGCAGAAAACTGACTATATTAGGATATTCAATCTTGCTAACCCAAACATATGGCTGTCACCATGCGGTTCTGGCATTAACCGTTTGGGACTGAAAGCGTACAGATTTATGATTACAGGCTGTATTTGTCTTGTGTGATTCTCCACCTTGTATCTCTTGGCTGCTGAATTTTGATTGTTTAGATCTTTCATTTCCCAAATCATCCACCATTTCAACCCCAGCCCCAATATGGCCATTATTAGACCCGCATTTCCAGATCCACCAACTGAGGCGCCGAGGAACCATGAAGCTGACCTCACTCAAGCCGACCCTCCGAAGCGTCCAGGTGCCCAACGCAGCGGTTGAAAGAACTCCTCCGAAGGGAAAACGGTGGAAGTAAGAACTTCATGGGCTGTGCATCACACTTCGTGAAGTACAGAAAATTACTGAAAATTACTGAAATTAGTAATTAGAGCATTCAGTCACTGGTGAATTAGTATGAATGCAGCTGAATGCAGTTCATGCAAACAGTGCCCATGACTGATCAATAGGCATTGCAATCCTCGAATGTGATGACATTTGTTGAAAACAATGGGCGTAATAACGAAAAGAAGATCTTTGAACAGTGGAATCTACCATCAAATATGGAGGGTTTCCTGAACTTTAGCACAAATTGGTTCTAGGAATCTCACTGGTTAACAAACCTTATTGAACATGAATTTAAGCACATCTGTGATGGTTTCCCCAAGTATGAACCACATAAATGGGTGTACAGTCACTTGAACATGCAGCAAATTATCCAGAGGGAAGGAAAGCAAGAGTCTCAAGCAGGCAACCAGTCCCCATTCATTCAATCGTGATAAACAAACTCTTTGGATGTAGAATTCTCTTTAACTTTCTTGATGCTTGGGAATTTGAAAACCCAACGTCAGGGTTTCAGTCGAGCACGAATGGACAATGTTTAAGAACCTGGCCGTTTTCGGGTGGCTCATGCGTCATGGGGACCAAATATTCGGCCAACTCTTTTCCGGCATATACCGAAATTTGTCCACCAGACACGTTCATGGCAAAGTTAGTGTCAAGATGAGTTTGCACGGTGTAAATATGATTACATGGATATATCAATTTGTCAATTCAATTCCTTCAGTTTTGCACTTGGTGAATATCAACTGCAAAAATGTGATCCACCAGCCAGTCCTTGTCGGAAGCGCTGAAAGATTGCCGCGTCCAAAAGAAAGCGCTGTGCTTCAAGTAGCCTGGCAGGTGATTTAGAATATCGCCCAACACTAGCGATTCACAATCTAAAAGGTATCCCAACATCTGCTAGTGATTTGAGAAATGAACAAACGGATCATCAAGAAATGTTTGAACATCATCGTTTTAACAAAATTCAGGCCAGTAACGCTTCGTGCAGGGCTTCCGGCCGAGGCAGGGAATCATAGTCACTGGCAGGGACCTGCTGACTGCCGTGACTGCTGCCGGCTCCGCCAGCTCCCAATTTTTTTGAAGAGAAGGTCAGAAAGAGTTCTCTGCGAGGTTGAATGAGCCGAGACATCTCTGAGGGAAAACTCAAGCAAACCTGGCTTGCTGTGTGCTGATCCAACAAAAACAAAACTATATGAAATGGAGGTCATCTTTCCAGATAGTGATTCAACGTGCAAAGTGGAGCACCAAAAATGGAAACATAAATTGCTGAGAAACCCCTCTCTTAGGATTATTTGCCACTCGCACCAACGCCCTTGGCAGGAGGTCTTGAATCCATTCCGCCGGGGCTACTTCCACCGCACATTGCCCAGCGGAGGAAAGCAGTGGCCAGCGGTGGCCCAGGAACAAAACGGCCTCTTCCATCTGGGTGTGTTGTTGCGACATGGCATCCTGAGCCCAGAATCTCAGGAGATGTTGACCGTCGAATCATTTAAGCCCTTTTTGATTCATATGGGTACCCGCAAGAATAATAAAGTTATGCCTGTGAGGTGCACGAAATGGGCTCTAGAAACGGGTCCGGAATTGTTTTGGGAATTTATTTTGTTCCGTTGGTTTTTCGTTGATTTCCTGTTCTGTCGATTGTCCTTGCTATTTGCAGCATTTTGGAGCTGGAAGCTGCCATTTCAACATTAATTGCAACATTTATGAGCTCGAACCTCTTATTTACCAGGTTATCCACATGTATTTAAAACATTTTAGTGCTCGAAATGCTCATGTAATTGGTCGTTTGCAACTGGGGTTCATTTAGGGTTCGTTTAAAGGTTGGTTTAGGGTTTTCTGATTGTAAGGTTGGTTTTAAGGTTTCTTTAATGGTTGGTTCTAGAGTTAGGGTTTATGTTGTGTTTTTTTTTAGGTTGGTTTTAGCTTGTTTTAGGGTTGGTTTAGGGTTTATCTATTTAGGGTCGGTTTAGGGTTCATGGGAAAAGCAGAAAAGCGGAGAAGCAGAAAAGCAAACCAAAGAAGCTGAGAAGCAAGGAAGCAAGGAAGCAGAAAGGTATAGAAAGGTAGAACAGGAAAGGCAGAAAAGCAGAGAAGCGGGCAAGCAGGGAAAAGCAGAGAAACAGAGAAGCTGGAAACCAGAATCCAAAAAAGAAAAACTAAACGGAAAAACACATAATTCCCTAGACCAAGAGATTTGCGCTAGAAATGTAATTCAGGGGCATCCAATTCAGGGGCATCCAATTTTTGAAATATACAATGGGTGATACAGTTATGGTCCACTAACCACATGCCCAGCATCCGTCAATCGTTTCCCGGCCACCTCCAGCAATTCCTGGCGTCGCTCCTCGGACGCCTCAGAGCTGGCAAAGCAGTTCTTCAGGATCTCCTCCAGGTCGATTTTCTTGGGCACCACTGGGTGGAGCTTCAAAAAGCGCACCTGTTGCCTTGGCAGGGAAATTTGTTTCTGAAAGAGGAATTATATAATTGATAGGCGGATTTAATCTGAGGTGGTCCAACACCACCCGGATTCTCTGAATCAGGGGCCATATCATTCATAAACAACGGGTGCCTCGGGAAGCAGCACAGGGTAAAACGGTAAAATATATTTCTTTGCGGGGAACATCTGCAGGCCAGTCATGTAATCCCGGCATCCGGAAACTAACAAGATGTCGCCGCCAGGCTATACACTGGTCCCTCCAATTTTTGGTACTTGGCTTGGTTCCCTCAACTTCATCCATCTTAAATGGCTAACTTTGCAGAACCCATACAAAGTATAGTTCAAAATAAACCCATGAATCCATGAATCAACCTTGGGCACGGTTGACCCAGAGCCTCTACTGTCCAAGACACCACTTTTCACTAAATATTGCACCTTTTCCTTTGAAGATTCAATTGATATCCATGTTAACGTCAGCTTCTGATATCCCATGTTTGCTGCGAATCCCAATTTCTGCAATATATCGATATACCCTTCTTAATCCCTCTTCCCATCTTGTTTCAAATCTAGCCCATAATCCTCTCAGTCACTATCCAACAGTAAAATCATGTTTTGCCATCTTCTCGCATGCCACTTTGGTTTCCAAAAAATCCACTGCAATATCCTAGTTAACGTTGGGTTCAACCCGTTCCCCCTTCAACACCTTTTACGCCCAGTGGCTCCCCCCAGGGGACGCCCAACAGCGTCGCCACCTGCGTCGTTTTCCGCGCCCCTTCCAGCGCTGCCTCCTGCGCCTCTCGAAGCACCCGCAGCCGCTCCTCCTCATCCGCCGCGTCCGCCCGTGGGCGTTTGGAGGTGGCGTCTTCACCTCGGGCAAGGCGAGTGCTCGCGCCAGCACTCAGTACATCTCCAGAAGGAAGCAAATCTAATTAATCGGGGACATTCTAGCCATGCAAGCTGACCACTGCATGCTCACCGGAGATGGAAATAAAAAAACGTTCGAAATGCGGAACTCAGGGGTGTTTCGCCAAAAAAACATGTTGATACCCCAATTATTAAATTACACTACAACATAGTTGTAGTATCTGTGGGCAGGTCAATCTCTCATGCAGCCCACAGAAAAGACAAACTGGTACCCTTGTGTCCGTGCCGCTCAAACTAGGACATTGTGTTGGGATTAATGCATCTTATCTTTGTTTTTTGCCTTTCTACTTTGCTTGTCCACAATTCTAGGTATCAATTGAGGGCTTGAACTGTCTCACACATAGTTAGCCAGCAGGACCCATCCCATGCAGGAATGGAACATCAATAACCTGAGTGGTCTGCTTACTATAACCCTTGTCTCAGTGGTCACATTCTTCATGTTGGATGGTCGGCTATTGATGGTTCAATCCCCATGTGCAGAACCATGATCACTGGTTTCTCCACTTGTTTCGTGCTGGGTATACCATCATTTTTTGTTGGCAATCCATTGCCATTGCATGTTTTTTCCTAACAACCCAAATAACATTGTCAGTCAGCGCGTCCCATCTCAGAATTAATTTGCCGTTTTGTTCCACATTGTTGTTCGTCATTTTCCGCATTTGTGACCATGACATTTGGACATGTTTTAGACTTCGCAGTTCTACCGTCAATCATCGTAAAAATTGGAATCGTCTGGCAATCTAACTGGCCAAGTGCAAATCCTGCGCAAAAGATTTCCTGAGTTCCACCGCCAGATTTGTTGGTTCTGCTCCCGTCAAATTGTACCGTACCCAAAAAATCAATCAACATTTAATAAATATGTTATTCCCATTGATGGTGGTTTTGTTGATCATGTTCATTCATTTTCGCACACATAACATACGAGTGACGCAGGAGGCGAGTCAAACACCTCTTGGCCGGCGGTTCCTCCTCACCATACTCCGCCTCAGCCCTTCCAGCGCCGCTAGTATTGAATCTCAGCAGCAGCGGTGCAGGGGCGCGTTCCAAGGGTACCGGGAAGTCGGTTGCCATGGACGAAGGCGATTTTGTTGATTGAAGTTGGTTTGAAAATGAAACATAAACCTTCACCGAAAATGAAGCGTTCACCAATGAACATGGGAATTAAAAAAATCCGGTGCAAGAGTATTTGAACCTCCAAGAAACTGAGGCTGCAAGCTGCCAAACAAAAGAAATGGTGCGTTGCTTATCGGTTTGAAAGCCTCTTTGTTTTTGTTGATTGGGGTGCCACCATGGACTCTCTGACTCCTGATTCTCAGGACCATGTCAAACCCACAAATTCCAGTTCTAATTCTAATTCTAATTGGCTGGGTCAAGGTGCAGGAAAGGTTCATGAGTTCTTTGATTGTTTCCGTGCTCAGTTCCAGTGGTTGTATAATCCCCATCAACACTATTAAGTGCCCGATGTTTCATTTTTTTAAGTGTCTGTTGATCACATGTCACATGTCACGTTCCTCCATGGCTGCAGCCACTTCTTGAACCACCAGCGGCAGATAGAACGGCAGATAGAATGTCAGAATATCTGCCAGAAAGAATGTCAGAAGATGGGCCAAATAGAATGCCAGAAAAACGGTCAGAAGATATGCATAGATAGGCCAGATAGAATGTCAGATAGAATACCAGAAAGAATGTCAGAAGAGATGTCAGAACCATGGCAGGCAGGTATGACAGTGTTTCTGTGACGGTGGGAATCACTCAGGATCACTCGAAGATCCATGATGTGACACCAAATGAAGCAGGATTCGGCCACCTTTTCTCAGAGGACCGGCCATGTTCACGCAGAAACTTTGTGGATTCGTGACGGGCCCATGGGTGCCCTACTAGGCCCCACTAACTTGGCTTTAGGATGTTCTCACCCGTAATTACACCGATGTACAACATCATTGGTCATTCAAAGATTCCAACGTCAGAAATAACAGAGGGCACGCTCAGCCCCTCTGGCAACATGTCTCGAACGTTTTGAACTTGCCCGCGTCAATGCCACAGCCACGGAAATCGAAGAGAACCGAAGTAAGAGAATCGACAATGGTTAGGCGGCGCTGAGCATCTGTTCCGAGAGGTTCTTGGCACCGACAAAGACTCGCACTGAATCCAAGCATTTGCTAAGCCGCAGTGTGTGCAGCGCTGCCCACCTGGCCAATAAATGCGAAGTCGGGGTTCCCATGTAGGATGTAGAGGGTAAACGGATTACATCAACAATGGGGAAAAGACAAACTCACAGAAACGGAAATGAATATTTGGAAATTGTTCACTTGTTCAATGTTTTGATCAAAATAGGACTCCCAACATCCTTGCTGAGAGAAACTGATGCGACAGCGTGATCAATGCTGTCCAAGGACACTGCCTCCGCGCCGCAAGCGCAGCCGCGCAGCCACGCAGCCGCGCAGCCGCGCAGCCGCGCAGCCGGTGTTGCGAGGGGATGGCCGGGATGGTGCCTTGGGCCTAGATGTTGCCAAGTCTGGCACAAAGGAAATGGAATGAAATGGAGCAAAGAAATCAAACTTTTGTACTTTGAAGAATTGAGTGTTCTCAACACAGACACACACGCACCAAAAAACAAGTTGAACAATGACTTTACTTGGACTAGCGTCTCCCAAACAGCCCAACCCAGTGAGATTAGCATCTTCCAAGGCTACATTTTTTGGAACCCTGGAAATTCGATTTTCGCCCAGCACAGAGTCCATATCATCCACCCGCTATTGTGATGAAAACACAAATCAATGTAGCGGCAAAGACACCCGTGGCCACTTCTCCAGCGAAATGCTGCCAGGTGACACTAGTGTCTTCTAGAGATCAAGATTCCGCCAGGTTCTGCTTCGTACAGGATTTGACCGCAGGATTTTGCCTCCTCATGGGCGCTCTCAAAGCCACCATTTTCAATATCGGAATATCAGGTATATAATGTTATACCTGTTTTGAGAAAAGAGACAGCAAGAAGTTCCATGTTTCTTTGAAATTCAAGCACTTAATTTTTGGGCAATCTTTTGTTGACAAGCTGCATCATATTCCATGATAGTTTTGACATGTTTTGACCATTGGTATTGGAAGTTGTTCCATTGGATTCTTGATCCAAAGCTATTGCATCCATGTCTTGTTTCGGGGTGGCCCAGGCGCAGGATCTAGTCCACATCTAAACACAACAGCAATATGAAAGATTGGTGGGTGACTGGGTGCCACCACTAATATGCATATATTACAGTAAATGCGGTAGCGTCATCGTATGAGAATACGCTTTCTTAATCCTATCCACTTCTAAAGTGTGCCCAAAAAATCCAAGATGGACCCAACAGAGAGGTCCTTTCCAATTCTCAACTATCGTCCAGATCCATTTCGGAGTATTCCGTAACCAATAACAGCGAATCACCAGGTGCTTTCAGGGCGCCTTCGCTGTGTTTCTACGTTGCCGCCGGTACTTTTTGGTGCCCTGACGGGGCGGCGATGCTTTGGGGACGACAGGGATGCAGGGCAACCGCACCATCCATTGGAAACTGGCAAGAGAAGGATTGCTATCGCTGAGCTACACACATGAATGGGTTCACCAAGGAAAACAACATTGCGACACATTGTATCATACCACAGACGTCCTGTATGACCTAATTATGAAAAAAACTTAATGACCCATTTGATTCCCACTTGATTCACATTTGATCCATTCCACGCAGCCACTGCAAACCCTGCCTTTCCCAGCAGGTACTCCTTTCTTTCCATATCCCTTGCCTCCTTGCCGCGTTGGCGCTCCAGGCATTGGAGCCACAGGTTACGGGGACGGTTACTGCGGTGGCAACCGTAAGGGTGGCAATATGTGGCAATGACGTGACAATTGCGGCAATGACTAGATGACTTCTGACTCAGTGCCACATAAGTATACATAAGTCAGGGTTATAGCTTGAAGTTACCCGTGAAGGTCCTTCTTACTTGTTATCCAACATGACAAATGGCACTGCTACACCATGCGGCTTCCCATTTAAGCTTACGTCTTGCGTGTTTGTTCCTTCAATAACCCCATGTTTTCCAGGTGTAGTGCCCAGTATATAATATACGGTTGGCAAGATATCCCCATGTGTCATGCTAAAACTTTCACCATAATCATGTGGTTAAACCATTGCATATAAAACCAAGTAGGCACTAATTTCCAACTCTATGCCCAAAAAAAGGTACCAGGGTGGTCCCCAGACCCAGATACTAACCGATGGTTTCTACCTGCCAAGCACGACCATATGTCACCCAGGCATCCTGCAGGATCTGTCAGGGCCGGATCTGCAGGGTAGCCTGCCGTGTGAAAAATGCGGCAGTGGCAGTGTGGTATCCAGTTGTTTTTTTAACACTAAGACACTCTGTGAAAAAAGGGCTGACATATGTTCATCCCTCCGGGCCCTCCCGGCCATGGTATCATGGTATATAGAGCATGTTTTGACCAATCTCTCCATATTCCTATGATTTTGCCCTCAACTAACGAACCCAGTTGCTGATTTGTTTTTTTTATTTAACCCAGCCTCCTGCTGCTCCTCCTTGTAGCGGTTCCTTAGGTCGCAGCCGGAAATTGGTGCCACTCATCCTAGCAGGAGGTGTTTCCGAAGTCTTGGGATCTCTAATTGATTCCCATTCCACACATGGCCCAACTTGAGATCTGGCAAAGCTTGATGATACTGACTTAAAACCCGTACCAAGCAATCTTATGTATGAAAAAGATGTGAAAAGTGTATAGTTGCAATACCTACATAATTCTCAACTTTGTACCAGAACTTGGGATAAACACAAACCCAGAGTGTCTTTGCTTGTCATATTATCTCGCTTAATTCCATGCATGCTCTTGGTAAGACCATCCAATGACTCTTGAAGTCTATCCCGCGGTCAACCCATCCAAGTCTTGACATCTTGGGTGTGCTTTACGACATCTCTACAACTGCTCATCTAAATTGGTTGATTTTAGCTGCAAAAACCCAGTGGTTTCTGGCCTTTTGGGAAACTCGTGCCTTGAACACCCAGGGCGAATGGTCCAGGTCTCCAAAACGATCGGCTGGGCATGCGGAGCTGGACAGTAGGATTCAAACTTCTAAAACTTCTAAGTATGTGTGTTCAATATTTCAATACGTCTACCTTTCCCCAAGGTAGCACAATCCTCATCTGTTCATGGCCATTATAGTCCTTATCAATGTCCATGGTTAGTAATTATCACAAAATTTATTGGTTGCAACCCCTATCCACATTAAGGTTGGCTCATATGCCACTTGATATATTGATCCATATTGCCCATATATATTGGACCAATGAAGCATCTGAATCATGCTGTTACCACAAAGAGGGGATTGCACCCGGCCACCGGGAGTCACTGAAAAACGAACGTCTCACATCCATCCCAAGTATGTTTGAATCATTTTGGTTGATAATTATCCAAGTCTTTCCAAATGATCGCCCCTGCTATTTTGTTGGTTCACATCCCTGTCTTGCTCATATTGCTCATTGGGGCTGTCAAATTGGAACGATCGCCGAGTGACGCGAGGCTCCACCTTCGACAACTTCACGACGGGTGGGCCTTTTGGGCGCCTGGGAAGGACCATGGGATTCCGAAGCTATGGGATGTAAACGGTTTCTTCCTGTAACGAGTCTTTTAGCATGGCCGATCAAAACAGCTGTTTTGCAGGTGAAGCCAGGTTGTTCGTTTCGACATCTTACATCAGTGAAAGTGTTTGCATATCAGTATTTGTTGCAGGCTCTTTCGCGATAAGTCAAAATTTAAAAAACTGTAAGTACGAGTACCGCTCATGAATCTGGATAATCAACACTGAATCCCACACTAATTTCACACCATCAAATTGAAGGCTTCCCGCTTCCCCCACTTTTATTATCGCTTAGGGTTTGGTCAGCCATGAGGTCGCTGTATCAAGGGCACTTGCGTCACTTGGGTCCACTGATTTAAGACCAGCGACATCTCTTTCTGGATGGAGTAGCCAAATCGTTGGCAGAATAGCGCATACCTAGCGAGCGGAAATTGTATCACATAAGCACATGTCACATGTGTATGGTATAATGTTCATGTTCATATACCGAAACATCTAGACTCTAGACCAACATGACAGTATGTACAGCATATATGATATTGTGTTGATGTAAGTAGGTGTCTGTTCGCAAAAGAAAACCAAAACAAAGAGTACTGTGTCAAGGAAATATGTTCCAAATTAGTAAGCGAGTCAATGATTGGGACTTGTGACCGGCCAATGCAAATGGCATAAATTCGCCAAAAACTCTTGGACGTGCCCAGTTCAAACAGAATATTCGTATTGAAACTCTATATAATATATATATATATATGTAATATCGAACTAGATTCATTTTGATAATCAACATGAGGCCTCACATGGCTGTAGCGCATCTCTAGATGTGGGTGAATGTCTTCCCTACCAGCCAGCAATGATTGTTGTGGATGTTGGTCCATACTCCGTCACCCATAAAACCCACCAATTGGGCAATGTTCGCACTGTGAATGTACCATGTGTAACATCTACTTGCAAGATGGCTTGATGGTACAATAACACATCAGTAGATGCTGTGGTCAAACAAGTGTTAGTGTCAAAGAACTTCAGTCTTGCTCTCAAGCCATAAAAAAAAATGTTGTCATCAACAAGCCGTATACAAGTTTAATCCACCAAAATTAACTGAAAATCTTTGTGCGCAAAACGAAGAACACTTCATCAAAACAAGTGAATTTCACCAAAATCCCTGAGTCAACAAAACACCACAATCCTGCCGATCTGCAGTCTAGACACTGCTCAAGCCTCAGCTTCAATCCAAGTCTGGAACGTAAATCTTAACCGGCAACCAGGCTACCCTAATCACCACGAAATCTCAAACCAAAGGCATACCCTCACTTCAATCCAGGTTTGATGATTACATCAGCGTTAAAATTTGCAGAGGGAATCCCAACCTCATTCGTTTGGGGTATGACATGGATGGCTTAGAATTAGTAATCATCATGTGTGGGTGTTAGTCAGCGGAAGGAGCTATACAGCATCACCCACAATCGTGTGTGTGTGTCATGTAAGCGAATATGACTACAATATACAGCAGTTGTGTTGGAGCTCTCAATCCCTGATTCTACGTCATTGCTGCGTTTCTTTTTTTGACCCACCTGCCCGGGATTTTGAAAGACACAAGCTGTCCCAAAGAATGCAACGAGCAGGGTGATGTTTTGGCAATCTCCAACCAAATACAAGCTGTTGTGTGCCTCAAGCATCGTTTCTTAAGGGGACGAGACCTAGCCCTATGTTCAGTTTTACACCATTACAATGTGTGAGCCTTGAAGGCTGGCCCAATTTTGGGGTGCAACCCATACTTATGATTGCGCTCGTTTGCTCATTGAAAACGACCATGTCAGAAGGATTGACATACCGTACTTTACCATTTGTTTTGCTATTTCACACACCTTCAAACAATTGGTGATTGATACATATTGTGCTTGGGTTGATCACAATGATTCCCTTCCATCCTTCACCATCCCACTGTTCAGCCCAGCCACACTTCGCTGTCCTTGGTCTTCAGGAAGCCACCCGCGCTGATGGTGCAAGTGGTATCTTGGTGGTCCACAGCCCCGAGCTCAACCGCCAGCAGGGTGAGGTTGTCATCCGCTTCCTCGAGAAGTGCAGGTGGGGTATTGCTACCCTAGAGTGATCAAAAATAGTATGGTAGAAATAAGAAATCCAACGTATGTAAATGATTCACCTGTTGAACATTGGTAGATGTAATATTTGTTTACAGGAGTGTAAACGATTAGGTTACATGGAGTTTCCATGGTGTTACGCCACTTTAGCCGCCTTAGCCTTAGCCTTAGATTCCAAGATGGCAATGTGTTCTACCTGCTTTCCTTCTCAGGATTTCTATGGCAATCTATGTTGGTCAATTCATGGTGTTGCGCGGAAAACTGTTGGGCGAATTGCAGCTGGTAAGGACAACTGAACAATAAATGCAGTGACCTACCAAGGAATTTCCCAGGAGACCCGAAGTACAAGACTACCAAGAGCTGCTTTAAAACATGTCTTTTGGCAAGACTTGGCAGTTTGAATGCGAACGAACAACATCAGAAGCCAGGCAATCAACTGGAATCATTGCAAACCTGAGGATTCAAGTTTGGCTATCTTCCGAACTGGCAGGAGACGTCCAAATGTTTGGCAAACCAGCATCCAACAGTTTTACGGCTGCAGTAACTCCTCCAAAAAACCAGGATATCTAAAAAACCATCAATGAGACTGAAATATGTACCAAAGTTTCCCTGTCAATGCAGAAATGAAGCACCGATTCCAGAAGTTCACCCAAATCTCCAGGAACTTTGCATATTCGATCTACTGCTTGCTGGTTGCCTCATTTGTCATGAATGAAACAATGGCACGGACCAATCAAAATGGCTAGCCATGGTCTATTCACAAACACAACAAATGGACTTCCAATTTTCCAACTGCATAATTTGACTTTGTTTGGCCCCTTTCAGATTCAAGGATGACTTGGCTTTCAACCATTAAACCAAGGCAACCAATTAGCAAAAACATGTCATATTTCACTCACCTCAAACACTGTCCTGGAATAATGTCCAATATCAATTAGATCCTGATACATTTGGCCGGGTTCGTGGTCAAACAACTCATGCAAATCTAAGCAAACTACTGGAACGGTGCATGGATCTGGCGGAATTGTAATCCACCAACCTAGCATGCTGACTGATCTTGAACCTTCATGCACAGTAATTGACCATTGAATTCGTTGCAATGTTTCCAGACATATGCTCTGGGGCATGATTGTCGGGCATCCCCAATGTTGGCATCCCCTGTGTCACAGATAGTGCACCCCTTCTTGGTGATGTATCCCATGAATTCCGTGATTAGCGTTGTTCAATCATAGCAACACGCATCCAACTTTTGGGATACCTTAGTTTGACCGTGCCAGAAATCCCTCAATGATTGGCTATATTCCTGCGAATGACGATGATATGATCATTTCCATTGGCTATCCGGACCGTATGTTGGTTCTATTCTATCTCTATGACCCTGGAGAGTGGACTCTTGGACCAGTCTGCTGACGTAGAGACGTTTATAGGGGCTGATCGTTTCAGGTCACTCCAAACTTATTCAGAATCTCTAGTAGTAATCTCTCAACTAGTTTGGGGCTCAACATCATTCATTTGTTTTGTCCCGATACTCACCCATCATTTTTGTCCCCAGTGATCATCTCCCAGTCACTGATGGTATCCCAAATTCCATCACAGGCCAAGATCAGCCAGTCGCCGCGCTTGGCGGTCCAATGGTACACCTCTGGCACGCAGCTCACCTGGACGCCAAACGGTGGAAATTGTGGTAAAACCCTCCCCACAATGGTTCATATTGGTTAATGTATGTTAATGTGCTGTGAAATTACCTGTTTTCGGGAAAGAACACATCCTATAATTATATAATTGAAATCACCAACGATGGAATTTTGAACGTTGCAAACACTTGGATCAAAACAACATTTTATTTGGATCAAAACAACATCATGTCGACTCTTTCTCACGACGGCAATAGATGCAGATGTGATCAGCTAGTGAAAATGGTAACCTAGAAACCTTCCTTGCGTGCCAGAACATGTTTAACTATACACAACGTGGGTCCGCGATCCAAAGGCATCAGAAAATGCAAAAATCTAAAACAGTTAATAAAGAGTTTCTTCTCTCCTTTGGGAAATTCCAAACCCATATCAAACCATCATCAGAACAATTTATTGTTTAGACCCATCTTTGAAACACCTCATTGCACATGTGCCCATCATGAAACCAATCAACCCAACATGTCCACAACCATCATCAACATATCACCCTGTCCACTATCTCACCCCATCATGTGGGTTCGTCTGAAAATGCGGCACCCCCAAATCCAGTAGTTGACCATGATCTCCTCATATGTGCGGCATGACATTGGTCAATGAATGACACTGTCAAACCCATACATCATGTTGGCCCGTATATCCCAATAGTTTACATTTTATATGGGTTCTACATCCCACTTGATCACCATTTTCCTCCCACTACATCCTCCCTTTAAACATCCTCTCTACGAGTCCCTTCTCCCGCCTTGGACGGCTCTGAAGGCGTTGCTCCTTTGAAGCGAAAGGCTCCCAGGGCGCGGCTGCAGGCCAAAGTCCCATCGATGCGCTCCTGACGCTTCAAAACATGGAAGGACGATTCACTCAACAAAGAATACGACCTGGTATGAAACAGGACCCAAGCCTGTGTCTTGGTTGCGTCTTCAACTTTGACACATGCTCATTTATTCCATTTTGCAATGGGAAACTATCTGGTGAGGTAGATTTGGGGTAGGACCTGTGCCATGTACTAAACAGTGAAGCTACAGCAGTTGCAGAGCTTGGCATTGCTGCTGAAACTGTGTAATAGTTCCAAGGCCAACTGAGCACTCGCCTTCGTCGCTAACCACCCCTTGGACCAACCAATGTAAAGACCATCAATTGTATAAATCCCAAGTATAATCTCCGCATAATTCCCTGATGGGTATATTTTCCCATTATGATAAACATAATTCAACATATATCCCCATGTTGGGAATATCATTGATAAATCCGAATAAATCCCGTCTTTCTTGTCAATCCTCAGATACCCCAGCATGACTTATTAGCTATGAAATGGTGATATATTCAATGATATCCCGTTGTCCCCAAATCCATCAATAAGATTGACTTCCCGGATACCCTTACTCATGGTGTTTTTTCAAACAAATAAGCGCCCTCCAATTAGTTAGTCATATATCCATGGGATACCAATTTGTGGGCAAGTCACATATTTCTGGATATTCTGCATATACATCATATTGTTGTTTATTAGTTCCGTCCGTATATATATATATACCTATTTACCAATCATTTGCATCCCATATATCGCCATGTAGTTCTTAGAGATGTACTTGTATCGCATCACCATGTTAGTATCCATTATAGTATGTAAATGTGTATATATATATATATTGTGTATACGTTACATATATATGTATATATATATTATGTATGTGTATGTATAAATATATATATATATATGTATGAACATATTGGCTATACTCACTATTGATGTGATCCACCCCCATAACTGCAATACATCTTGCGGCATAATACCCTGTTTCCCATTATTAACCATTGTGATGGGTAATACATATTGTATACCCCGTTATCCCCAAAATCCATGCCATCAATAATATGGTTAAATCTCTATCCTCCTTCCATATCTCTAATAATTATACGTATCCTTACATATATATATAAGTATATATACATACGCATATTATCAACCACATTTACATAAATAGTATGTACATAATATGTGATCATAAGTGATCATAGATACATGCATCAAGGAGCCGTCAAAGTATATTCAGATATATTTAGATATTTCATTCCCTTCATATTCTATATAAAATAGATAGATACGTAATATATATATAATATTATATATTGATATTCAATATCAAATATAATAAATCAGTATCTACATATATATATATATATAATTATCTAATATTATATATATATTTGTATTAAGGAGCCGTCAAAGTATATTCTAAAAACAAGTCGACATGTCATTCCCTTTATAGCCATATCATAGATATATACAGTATATATACAGTATATATACAGTATATTTACAGTATATATACAGTATATATATACATACATATACACACACATATATATATATACATATGTATACATATATGAATTATTATTATTATTTATATATCATACCTGCCACAGAATTACCCCAAGTCACCTGCCCCCTGCCGTCCTCTTCGCTCACCGTGCCGCCCGCCGCCTCGATCCGCGCACGCTCCGCCGCGTCGCCAGGGCGGTGGTCCCGGGTGACCTCCAGCGTCGGCCCAGGGCGCCACAGCAGGGCACGGGAGTCACCGAGGTTGGCCACCTGGGGATAGCAATGGATGTCGGTTGGTCACCGATTCATGGGGATTCCCACTGACAAACTGGAAACAGATGTGGGTTGATGTCTGTTGATTTTGGAGTGTCAGATGGTCAAGGATGGGAACTGATTCAACTGATTGAACTGATGTTTGTTGAATGAATTTTGGAATTATGGATCTTAGAGATTGACTGGGCTTCTGGGAAAGGGATAATTTTGGAGAATGCTGATCCCGCCAGGTATGAAAAAACTTTGGAACTGGAGCTGTCACAAATTTGTGGTTTGGGGATCCAGGAATTGTAATATGCGATGACGATTCATAAAGAATAGCACAATAGCTTGAAAGAAATGATGATGTGCAATGATGGAACCATGCCTCGGAAGTTCCAATGACTTCACATGGCTATGGTGAAACATGTGCCAGTGTTCAGTATGGAAATCTGGAGAAACATTGCAAATGATATCTCCCCTTGTAGGTTTTTGAAGGCAAACAACTGGAGCCGACAATCGTCAAACAAGGGACCACGACATTCAGAGAATCATCACTGCCGTTCTCTTGAACTCTTGCGAGGGTGGCCGTAGTTCCAGCTTCACTCTTTGCAGGTAAAGCTTTCCGCAGGGCATCATCGCAATCTCCAAAGGCTTTGGTCAGGGATGCAGTGTCGTCAGCTCCCATGGCGTGCAAATGCCTGGTTGGTGAGGTAGGACTGGGGATGTAAGCAGCCAATATGGGGAGAAGACTAGCAACTATGGTGATCACCAAAAACAAGGCTACCAAAAGTGCGTTTCGTGTGGAACGCTCATCGATTTTCAACACGTCTGAAAAGAATTATTGTTTTTTTCTTCTGTTGGACAGATTCAGTCACATCTGATCATCAGTCATTCAGCAAAACTCATTTTTCAAATCACCCTTGCAAGTTGTTCAGCGTCGACTCTTCTTGGCCAGCTTTCCCAGTTCCTTCCACAGGTTATGACCTGAGTTGCGTCTGTACATGAAAGCTTTAATCTGGTCAAGCAAGTTAACATGAACGTTAACATCCCCACCCCACCCCAACCCAGTGACGTGACGTCAGTTGTGCATGTGACGCAAGTTAACATGAACGTTAACATGCCCA
>Ga0126342_10001402_pt1 | contig 33743 bp, 22 predicted proteins | sample Cyp1metagenome_FD_92528 | JGI IMG/M metagenome (GOLD analysis project Ga0126342, IMG submission 92528) | Coral microbial communities from Lord Howe Island, Old Settlement Bay, Australia - Cyphastrea 1 metagenome | ecosystem: Host-associated > Invertebrates > Cnidaria > Coral ...
CAAGGGGATCCCCTTGTTGCACCCCACCCGCGGACTGGATGGCGGCTGCGCCAAACCGAAGGGCCGAAAGATGTTGGTGGCACCAAGTCACCCAAAGAGTGACTCCGGGGAAGATAGAAGTAGTTCTGGTCAAAGCGGTTTGTCGGCAGACTCGGTTGAATGCATTGGCGAAGTCCAGCTTGAGCAGCACCTTGCCGTGACTGGCGTGGTGGCATTGGGTCCATGCCCGAACGGCGTGAACCCGGATTTCCACGCCAGATTTGACCCGAAAGAAACGATAACATCGACAGACAGATTTTTCAGAGGTAATTAATAACAAACAAGAGAATTGAAGAACAGAAGATAGAAGATCAGAGCAGAGAAAGAATCATAAGGATGAAGATATAGGTGCGTGAAAAAGTAACTAGTAAGGTCGTGAAAAATTGTATTTTGTTAATAATTTATAATTCCGGAGGGTCGAACAGTGGGCTCAGCTGGCCAGATGAGAAAAAGAAAATTAAACGTTGGTGTGGCACGATGCACAAACCGAAATCAAAATGTACAAAATGCATCAACTTCGAATCGCTTTTGCAAATTAAGATTTGGAAAAGTGAGCGCCGATGTGGCGTGAAGTTCATTTCCAAATCAAAATTGTCACAAAAACCATTCTTGGAGCACTTTTGAAAATTAGGATGTGGAAAAAATACACGCCGCTCTGACGGGAAATACATTTCGAAATCAAAATATATAAAAAACGCCATTCGAAAAAGCACCGGCCGTCATTGCGCGAAGCACACGGCGAAGTCAAACAAAATATTAATAAGTGTAGGTCTGAATTTCTTTTAGACGTTCAGATGTCCTTCCAGGTATCAGATATAAGGAATTATAAAATTTAATAAAAATAAACAAAATAAAAAAAAATGAGGTATTTCCAAAAACGATAATGGGTATAAAATATTTATTAATAATTTATAAATATATATTTTATACCATAAATATAATATAAATAATATATTTATAAAAAATATTAAGAAATCCAAATAATTATTTCCTAAAAAAAATATATTTTAAATTATCCAATTTTTATATTTACTAAAATTATTTTATATAATAAAGATAATTTTTCATATAATTCATCAAAATGTTTCCATAATAAATAAAATAATTTAATTAAATAAATTCAATATATTAACAAATAATATTAATATAAAACTATTATTTTATTTTATATTTTATTAATTAAAAAATATAATATTATTTAATTACTTAATTTCATTTAAAAGCTTACAAAAAAAATAAATATATAAATAAATTAAATAGCTAAATAGGTAAGTAAATAATTCAAATAATAATAAAAAACATATTTATTTATTATTCCATTATTATTTTCGTTCTCCCATCCATAATTTACAATAATAAATTTTCCTCAATTTTCAAACTAAACTAATTTTAAAATAAATAATTCAAATATATTTAAATAAACAGTACTATTATTTTTAACCAAAATTCAAAATTTTTCCAAAATATAAATTTATTAAATTTTTTATTAATTTTAAATTCCTATAAATTTTATAATAAAATTTACTTTCATACCAATTAATTATTTCATTTATTTCCCCATAATATATTACTCACTAACCTTCTTATATTTTTAATTTCTTCTACGTAACTTCCAACTTCACAAATCTCTTAAATCTCTGCCCAAAAAACGCGCCTTACCCAAAAGTAACAATATAAATAACAACAATAAAATCAAAAAACCGAGCAAAAAATCATTACAAAACTTTTCCAAAACCTCTCTAGGCTAGGTTTTAACTAACTATAATTTTAATAAATTCCAAATAAAATCCACAATCAAATTTTATAAACCAAACTCCGTAAATCTCCTAATAAATTCCTTAAAAACCACATACTTTATAAAACTCAAAGCTTTCAGCAATAGAGCAAAATACAAAACCAAGCCAAATAATAATTACAAGCAAAAACAATAGCTATAATCCCAAACTAAAACAAAATTCAATTCAAATATATTTTTTAACTATCAAATATAATACCAATTTCAAAGATCACAAATCACCACAACTACAATAATTTCCTAAAACTTAGCTATCAACCTAAATCCAGGGAAAAAATATAATTACTACAATTTTCATCTTTAGGAATAAAATAAGTAAAATCACAAAAATATAATATGTAAATATCGTATATTTATATAAAATACCCAAACATATATCAGTAAATTAAAATAAAAGGTCCTGCCCATATAAGTATTTCCCCATAAATATGTTATAATTTAGTATAAAATTTTATCGTCAATACTTAATAACATCAACCCAATAATATAAATAATATAATATATCTATAATCAAATTACGGTATAATATAATATAAAACAATATAATATAATATAATATATAATATAATATATAATATAATATATAATATATAATATATAATATAATATATAATATAATATAATATAATATAATATGATATGATATAATATGATATAATATGATATAATATGATATAATATGATATAATATGATATAATATGATATAATATGATATAATATGATATAATATGAGATAATATAATTATAATATAATATGATATAATATGATATGATATGATATAATATGATATAATATGATATAATATGATATAATATTGTATTGTTGAATTTTATCATTTTTTTAATATTTAGAATAAATTAAGAATAAATAAATTAATAATCTTTAAAATAAATATCCTTAAAAAAAATATAAAATTTACGATTCCCCAGGTCTTGACTTGACCCATGTCCATTTTTTAAATCGTTGGTATCGGCTTCATCGACATCGATATCCTGCTCAGTCAGATTGAATGTACGACAGCGGTTTGACTTTTTCAACATGATTATTCCAGAAGTGGCTATGGGATTTTAAGGCTTTAGGATGCTTTAGGGTATCCTTTTTTAATCTTTTTTCTACACCTATTTTGGGTCTTTGGGTCCGGATCCACCCATCGTCGCCTGCCGGTGTTCTTGTCCACTGCAAGAATGCGCACTTTCACCTCTTGCCCCTCCTGCGCAGATTTCAAGAAAATCTGAGCAGTTTACAGCCCAAATTAGATATCTTAAAAAAAATCATCCATAATCGGGATACGTCTTCCTAGTACCATCATTTACCAGCCAGCGAGGATTTAAAGTCTTTCCAAAGTTTGGGACTTCACGTTTTCAAGCCACCCAAACAATCCCAAATACGCAAGATTCAAACATGCCTATAGTCTGAAAACAAACATTTGCAATTTTCAATCTGGAACATCTGATACTGTAACTTATACTTTCACTCAGCCCTACGATACAAATATAATCGAAACAATCCAATCCATGATGCTCCTGCAGGCAGCATACATTGAGAACCTCCAAGCTTGGGCCAGATTATGCTCAGTGAAATGCAGCAATGAAAACCCTCTACACATCTCTACACTTGTTTGTTATGTCCCTTCTCCTCCACTTCAGCAGCAGGGTCGCCTACACGGCCCTCCTGATGGGAAATGGGATCCAATCGGATTGGGGGCAACAATAATGAATATTTTTTATATAAAACGATAAAAAAAATGCTTAGCCAAATCAAATACAAATATACTGAAATTATTTGGATCGAATGTACTCTGATGTAACAATCACACGTATACGTATGGTGATAGTGTGTAGTAATGAGCAAATTTCTTGCAAGCCAAAATAACAACTATGATTGGTTTGCTAGTAAATAATGATACCAACACAAGAATTCACAAGAATCCAAAAATGAATGCAATACACAATTTGGCTGAGAACGTAAATCACCACAGACAATTCCTTTTTCATTTTGGTAATTATTTCAGGTTTGATAGGAGAATTGTCTACAATCTCCCACTCGTCTACAACTTTCAAAGGGCTTTCCGAATTTTGATACAACCCCATATGAGCTTACAATCTTCTGTAAACCAAACAAAATGTGGGGACAAGAGCCCACACACATTCAATGTTTCGACAATGCAGTGGCTAATGAGCGGCTAATGGATATGTTTCCCTCAGCAAATGGCCACTGCAAGCCGGAGAAGCCAATAGAAGCCAATGAAATTCAGAAAGTGATGGCTTGTTGAAGCTTATTGGCTGTGTTTTTTGGTGCACAACGTAGGTTTTCGAATTGGGTACCTGATGTACCTGCTATTGTTACTGAGTTACTGACCATCCGGTCCCATCTCCCCGGCACCCTCATCTCAGAGATATGAACCAAGCCGACAACCTGGCGGATATGGCGATGGCTCGATGTGGAGTGTAACTTACTACGATTTTTGATGGTTTATTGGGGTTTATAGCAACCCTAAAAAGGATAGAAACGACAATCATCGTCAAATTAGTAGTGATTTACGTTTTTCCCTTTTTGGGGATGACTATAGTACCAAACATGAGCAATTTTCTGGGCCCAACTTTGAGCCGCATCTACAATTTTTTTTTTTCAACCGCAACAAGCGTAACAAGTCCTTGCACAAAAATGTTGGAATCAAAAACACACAAGGGCGGTAAAAGCCAACAGGAGAGGAGAATAAGTGAACAAATTCAGTCATAACGAGTGGATGGCCATTCTACCGGCCCTGTTTACCATTTCGATCATTCTGGCCACAGACCATTTGGAGATCTTTGGAAATGGACAACCTCAAGGAATGAGTGGCCTGAAACGGGATAAAGCTGGTGACTTTCAACGCCCGGGTAAAGTTCCAGCGTTTTTATTGATCCATCCCCAGGCTTGACCTTCCCGAGTTTCCCCCCTTCAAAGCACCATGATCCCCAGAAGAGTAGTGTGGAGTCTGAATTTCAAACCCATAACAAGAGCGACCCACGCTGGACTCAACATACCCGCACACCTTGAGGGTTTAACTCTTTAACACTATTTTGTTAATGTTCAGTTGTCCATAGGGCAAGACTGTAAAACCATGTAAAACCCACATTGTCTGATTCCTCGGAAGAAAAAAAGGGCACCATCTGCCCGTTAAACGCCTTGCTGTCCTCATCCGGGACGTCCATCTGAGGTCAAAGGGTTTTGGTGAAGCCGACATGGGGGTGTTGGTACATAATTTATTTGTACTCAATGTACTTGTATGTATATCTACACTTATACATCTGTATGCACATGAATATATTGTCACACATATATATATATATATATACTGACTGCTGTACACATGTACCTATCTGTATATATAAGTTGCTTTAGCCATTGTTCGTCCGCACTGTATGAATATCAATTCCGTAGATTAACTGGAACCGGTGTTTCACCTGCCCACTTTGGAAACATCAAAGCTCATTGAGATGGTCATCCCATCTTCATGGCTCTAGCATCCAGAATCATCCAGATCTACCGAATTAACTTAGCTTGAAAGGATTTGAAAGGTCACAAGATGGGGGGTACTCCAAGTGCCCGTACTTTGGGGATGGTTTGCATCTAACCAGTCCGATGTGGGAGATGAAGGTTTTGATCCTGAATCTCAATTAGACTCAACATGTGACATGACTCATCCCAGGGCTATCGGCTAGAACATCTTCTAAATTCTTTTAATAATATTGTTGTAATTGTTATATCATGTTAAATCAGTTTTGATGCAAACGTGAAGCCGTGAAGCCACCCAGCATCCACACCATGCTCCCAGAACCTCCACAAACACCCCAAAGGGTGCAGCATGATCCACCCTGGGAAAGGACGGTTTCACAACGGTACGGCTCCGACACAATTTCAACATGGGATGTGTAGTTTATTTGTCTTGATGTTTAAATAAATATCAAAGCTAACATGATATCATCGTACAGCCCTGTAGTGGCATATTCTAACTTCCAACCAAGAAAATTTCTATTGAACTAGTCACCCAAACTCTGCTGGTGGCAACTTTTTTTTCGACATTGCCTCCAGTAATCAAACATGGACTGCTGGATTTCGATGATTTTATCATTTAAATTTAAATGCCTATTTAGTTCGGGGTTTCTCAATGAGCCATGTTTGATTACCGGACACCCAAATCATGCCAAAATCATTCTGATTTCACAACATGAAATGTTAGATGTGTCTTGATGAAAGCCATGGATGCAAGATAAAAAATGGTTGCTCTCTCGTAACAAACTCGAAACTCAAGTATTCGATTGCCAGTTGGTTCTTGTGAAGACAGAGACACAAAAACCCAGCTTTAGCGGTGACATTAGGCCACATCCATTAGGATCATAAACAAACGCTACTCCAACGTTTGATTTTGGCACTGTTGGACCTCCACAAAAACCAGCAGCAAAATTTTGGCCAGAAAATCACCAGCTCCAACCTTTGCCATAAGATGGGGATCAAGTACATACCATATTTCAGCATGGATGAACATCCATTTGCATCACACACCTATATATTTTGGTGTGAGCAGGGTACCAGGGTTTTGATTAACGACTTCTCTTTTTCTTTGAGTGGCAAAAACCTGGTTGCGAACTGGTTCTGGTTTGTTCATAATTATTCCATGAATTGTCATGATCCCGGAGAATTTTGGAATGTATAGTAGAACCCCAATATTAACAAAAGACAACGGTAGAACTCCAAGAATGGTCCTGTTCCCAGGCAATAGATTGCTCAATCCCATGGTAGAACCCCCTTGTCATGATCCCAATGGAGAATAGGAATCCTAATCTTTAAACTGATCTTTATGGACAGACTAATTGATATTATCAATATCTATTAATAATATGAACCTATTATTAATAATATTTATTATCAATATCAATATCTATTCATGGATGTTATCAATATCAATATCAATATATTAATGGATAAACCAATGGCTGTTTCACAAAGGTGCAACATCCCCAGCTCCCCACCTGCCGGTGAACCATTCACTGGGTGAAACCTCCAGAAGGGAGCTCACGTCCTGGGGCCCAGCGGTTCCGAGAGAACACTGGATCAAACCAACGTTTTATGGGGAATTATATTGGGGATACATATTTATATAATTTATATAATTTGTATGTATATATCTATGTATGCATACTATGCATACATGTATGGTGATTCAACCATGAAGAATAGTTTCTCTTTTCCTTTACTGGGAATGTAATGGGAATATAATGGGGATATCTTATGGGATATATCAACATCCGACCATCGATTGTTGAAGCAGTTCGATGTGATCTCCTTCCAGTACAAAAACGGATGGAGGTGCTGGGAAAGTGACAAACTCTTTTAAACATTGACTCCAGTATAGTTCTTCCCAGCTTGGCTCAGCTCCTAGGTATTCCGTCTCACCCTCAACTTCACGGAAATTTCAATCTCGACCACTGGCAGTGCCCAATGTGCATACCAATGGACCTCAAAAATAGATCATTTTGAAACACCTATAAATCTAGGTTTCACAATTTACAATTTGTAGATATAAAATGTCTTGAAGCACTTGTACCTGTATCGTTTTTTAAATGCTTTTTATGTGTGATATACACACAATATAGCTCTTGATTCACGCCGGTGTACCATTTGACCACCTTTTGACACCTGACAGCTAAAATATCATGCCACGACTGTTTCCATCGGAGAAACTTTGCCTTTTTTGATGTCTCGACCCAAACTATGCGGCTATATAGCGGCTGCATGTATATTGGGTTCCAATCATCTCATAAACGTATGGTAAAAGCAAAAGCATTGTCCATCCTGCCATGACTTGCGAAAAAGTGTTGTCTTTTCACCATCCACATTTTTGATGCAAGATGGGTTGCTGGAGAGATAATGAGAATGAAACCAGCATCAGCCTAAAGTGAGGAATTGCTCCTGTAGGGACATTTCACGAGGACAGTAGTCTTTCTTCCACCCCAGGGAGGGAGGGTAGTCTATTGTATCACAATGGAATTACGATATAGCGGTATTAGCTTACATCGTGGGATGATTTTCCACGAATGCTATGGCCATCTTGCAAACAGATAATGTGCTTGTAGAAGACTTGGTTCGAGGTTCATTTGGTATACCATTTACAGTACCTGTAAATTTATAGGGAACTAGCCGGAACAATAGGTTTCCATTCCATCAAAGGTTTCAAATGGGTCTGTCTGAAAAACGTTACCCAGGTACCCCAAAGTCCCATTGTTAATCATCATGTCACCCAAAAAGCTTGCCAAACAATAATGCATGTATGGGTATACCTCATTTCTGGACAAAGCCATCTCACGGTCAGGGTCTTATGTTCCATTATACCCCAATTGTATCCCAATATAAATGGTTGGTTTTAAACTTGTGGTGAGGTCACCTTCAAGTCAATGATCTCCTGGTCTTCTGCTCGCAATCTTGCCGACAACTTCCGCATCGACACTGAAAGCCTGGTTTGGGACTTTTTGGGGACAACTTTCTGCATCTCTGCATTAAAAACGAATATGCAAGTTGGGAATGTGAGACCTGGATTCCATATAATTGAATGTCTCACCAGTATCAGTGGCTGAACTTGGCACCACATATATTGGAAGAATTTCCAATCTTTCTACTTATAGGGAATGTATGAAAGTCCTGTTTGACTGGTATTGACTGGTATGCTGGTCAATCCTTTGTTCATAATTGAGGGCCAGCTACATCAGCGGCATTTCAAGGTGGGAGATGCCCAGCAAGGATTTCCCACCTGAAATGATCCCCACCAAGACCGTTGGATGTCCACAAACTTGGCCTGGCACCCTCCACTTTCACCACGCGCACACGGACACTTTGTCCGGGCTGGCAAAAAGGGGTGGTTGAGCAACGCTGGGGAATGGTAAATTGGAGAGATCATTGTCCGAGAATACTTGGGGGTAGTGGAAAAAAAGAGAAAGTTACAACTTTGAACTGGCTTTTGAACTGTTCGAAATTGAAAGGGGAAAGTGATAAAAGTCTCTATTGGTTCCTTCATTGAGATTCCACAAGGCGACTTGGCTCACCAAAGAAAGTATAAAGTATTTCTGCCCTGCCAGTCTCGTGGTAAAGAAAGTCTTACCATCATTTTGTTTGGGTGCTTCTCGACCACTGGCATTCTGCTGGCATTGGTGACGATGTCCCGTGATGTCCCCAAAAGCCATGCATTTCCTCTGATGGATCTATGCAATCCACTGTATGTATATATATATATGTATATAATATATATGAATATGATTATGTATAATGCTCTACTGTATCCAATATTGTACCAAGTGAGATAGTCCGGTCCTTTCAAAAGCACCCCCTGTCTTGTTAAAACCTGAATAAAACTTCTGGCCAACGTGCCAGGGATTGCACCCCTTTGGAGCAAAAAGACTCATCACAGAAGTTCCCACATGTTGTCCTGCCATCCTCCTGCCGGATATTTAAAGGTGACGATCCAGCACTTGTGTGTGACCTTCCAGCAATTTAATATGTAGAATTTTACAAGTTGCAATTGCTTTCCTAAGGACACCATGGGTTTCCATCTTAAATTACTGCAGGGCAACACATATCATCCGTCACAGACATCAAAGGAACTACCAGCTGGTCCTTCACCGCTTGGGTTGGGGAAACGTCACATCTTTCAAGCTTGACACCATGTTTCTGGAATCGAACATGTAGCCATTGCTTGTCTTGATCTCCCCCAACACTTTGGTTCCCATGCAGCCTGAAGGTAAGGGTTCGTTTCTTACAATTCTAGTATCTGGATTGGCCATATTTGGACGCTACATTAGGTTCAGCCAAAAGTCCGTGTCTAAATCTGGGTACATAATTTTCGTTAGTTTCATAAATCTCCAAAATCGGAAGTGAACAAGCTCCTCCGGCAGTTTCCCGGAAATCTACCATATTTTATGGATAGGCTTGGGGAACATGGATGATGGTCTTGTCTAAAACACACATCCGACGGAAAACTATGCAATATGCTGGCGGTACAGTACACAACCAGTCACATCGGCCCTGCTGTCCACAGAAGGAAAAAACATGTGACCAGAAGAGTGATTGGGGAGACAGGTGCCCCAAAAAAAAGGACGTACTCTAGCTGATACTAGGACCAAATGGAAATGTCTCCAGCAACGGCGGCACTACCCGCAACTTTGCAGGGACTTGGTTGAGCAAATCCTCCACCAATCGACATGATGTTGCAATTCTCTGTCTCTGTGCAAGATTCCCTCCGGCCTAAACAAGGGCAGCACGTACATAGCACGTGACGCAATCAAGGTGTAGGTTGAATGACTCCCACAGGGCTGACGCGCACTAACACTTTGTCGGCAGGATTCCAGCGCAATGTCTTGTGCATGACGCCAGCCGGCGCTGCCGCCATTATGTTTTATACATGGCAAGTCGTGCATAATTGGCAAAACAGAATCTGCGTAGCTGGTTCGTGCATATCACCAATTATGACAAAGGGTGAAAGTCTTTAAACTCTCTCACCAACCTTTACCAGCATCCCGCATCCCTGGAAGACCTCCAAGACATCAGCTGGGTGCTCCAAAAAACCATCCTGGCACAGCGTGGCGGGATGAACGGCATGACAACTCATGATGTTAGCAGCTGACTGGTGGATATTTTCTGCCAATATGTTGGTACAAGTAAGAGAGAAATATGTGTGTGTATATATATATATGTGTAAGTATGTGTGCATATATCTCTATGAAACAATGCTTATCCTGGTAAGCCTTGCAAAATAATTAGGTATCATTGCCGGTATCATTGTTTATCTATACAACGAGATGACAGGGAACACGCTGAAACAGAGGAATGGGGGTGTCCCAAAATATTCAGACACATCCAAAACAATCACTTTAGCATCCAGTACTGAAGTGTTTGCAGCCTCAGGTGCCCAAATTTTAGTCGGGATTTCATGGGCAGAGCGCCTGAATCTGGGAGATGGGAATGTGCGCCTCCACAGGTCCCTCTCCATTGGGTCCTTGCACCTGCCGTGGCCAAAGTTGAGGTTCCAACTTAGGAAATTTGGTGAGAAAACATGTCCGTGCAAATCATGATGATGATGATGATGATGATGATGAGGATGATGATAATACATGATGATGATGATGAGGATGAGGATTAGGATGAGAAAATCAATATGCATATTACATATATACAACATACACTCTTCATCATGTAGCATTATTTACTATGCATTGTGTGTAATTAATCATGCATATCACTAAAGTATGCGATTCTAACAATCGACCTGCCAGCTGGTCCAGCTCTGGGTCCTTTCATCACGCCACCATTCCGAGTCATCTTCCGTGTTGTTTGGGTTCCATGGGAAACTGAAAAGAAATCACCACAAAACCCAAAATGCTACCTCTTCTATTTCAGCCTCAGCCGTAATCACGGATTCCACAATGTGTAACGAATCAAACATTGGCCAGTGGACATTTTTTGGGTAGCAATGCCTACAGGTCCCAAACCTCTCGTTTTCTTTGCAATAAAGAATCAACTCAGAAGCATGTGGAACCTTAAATCTATCCCATACCCTAACAAATTATATATACACCACCTGTGCACAACATTTTCACACTGTTGTTACAACTCAAAATGTCATCATACCTGGCTGCATTATGCTAATGCACTGAGCTGAAAAAAGGTGCTTTTGTGATGATTCCCCTGAACAAAATCATAATTTCCGTTGATGTCATGGTCAGGTCGTTGCAAGCCAGCAAGACACATCAGACTTATATGAGATTTCTGAGGATTATAGTTCAGTTGCTGACCATCTGCAAAACAATTTGCTAATTTCTAAAATCCTCCGAGTGCTACTTACAACATGTTACAACATGTTACAACATGTTACAACCCCAGCCCCTGGGCCAAAGCCACCCCGGCCCTGGGTGCCCCAGGCCATAGCAAAGGCACCACCGTTGTGAAGACCCTGCAGCTATGGGTCAAGTCCTTGGGTACCCCATTTCCACGTTTGTGTTCCTAAGTTTTTCAAGTTTTTAGTGACCTGGAAACTGTGGATTAGCAACGAAATCCCGATGATTCAATGGCTGAAGATTATCATTTAGCATCTCAATGGTTTGATTCTTGGGTGCTTCAAGATTGAGTTGGCAATGCTATCCTGACTGCTCGGAGGCAATATCCGGACGTGTAATTTTGGCGCCCTGCCAACGCCAACAATAGCTGAAGATTCTCCTGAATTTCCATGATCTCCTCATGAATTCCAGTTGGATCGTTACATCGCCATGTTTGGTTTCCTGCAGAACTTTTTTTTGTGCGACCTGTTTCAGTATGACAACCAGCTCTTTTTTGGAGATACTCAAGTTCAGGATGTGCCCATATACTCACTATCAGCCTGGGAATGTTGCTAAGAATATCCAACCATCTCGGCATCAAATGTTAGTTAGGGCGGGCCGAGTTTGCCGTATTTGGAGCTATGAACTTTCACTGGTTGTAACAAGTTGGGACAGTATTTTGCGAGCCTCTTGCGATACTATTTGTTGATATTTGTTGACCCTAGTCAATTTACGTCATTTTCTTCACCGTTGTTTACACCTGCAATTCGCCTGGGTTTCAAGCGACTGAAAATCCCTGTAACCGTAGTGTTACTTACACTCGCTGATCAGTGACCATCGTTGTTTGTCACAAACATCTCCGATTTCCAGACCCACGCGAAATGTCACCAAACAGCATGGTTGGGTCGTCGGTTCATTCTAAGGGGCAAACCCCAGTGCCCAAGGTGTGACCCTAGTGACCATCCTCAAAATGAAGAGAATAGATTTTCATGGAATCCAGTATAATCTAATTCATCTACTAATGTTTGGATACTGTATGTGTATATATATATGTACATATTATATAACTTGGTTTTGAGGCACCCCAAAAAACATCCGTCAGAATGTTGGTCTATGTTAGTAGTCCAACATAGTGGTGACTTGGGGTCAGAATTCGAATTTCGTGTTCAACGCCGAGGATATTCATCTCAACGGGCATTGAAGGATTGATTTTCAAAACGCCCAGTTATTCTCCCCAGCGAGCCAAAAGACCGAGATCTGCGCATCAAGCCAAAGATCCTTGTCGACCTGAGAAAGGGGTGTTGCGGACGCCACGGACGCCACCGGAAAAAGCGGGATTGAACAACTCAAAATGGCAAAATGTGAAAATGCTAAAAGCATCTAAAAGTCTAAAAGCATATTTTTGCTTATTTGATATCACCAAATTGAAGAGTTTTCATTCAAATCTTCCCTTCAACCAACAAAGAGGAAACATGTCCAACAGGAAAAACACGTATGTATCGATGTCTATATGCACATATACATCTTCGAATCACAGTGGCAGAAATTACCAATTTTAGTCCTTGAGTGGAAACAAATTGAAACCAATCCTAGAGAATATCCAACCATGCAAGTGGGTGATTTAAAGACGCAACTTGGATGATTATGTTCCCTTGACATGATCAGATTGATGATCACGAGATCACGTAAACCTGCTGATTCCCATGGTGGTCATGGACTGCAACAATCAACATGTTCTCCCAACGTCAACTCGGGATGACACTTTCTATCAAGTATATAAAATATATATATGTATATATAAGTTATATTATATTCATACAGATCATAGCATGTGTGCTCCCAAGCTCCGACCTCTCCCCCAAGAGGCTCCTCTTTGAAGGGCGCCATGTTTTCATCCTGCGACTCGTCCACCTGCCACGAGATCTGCCTCGAGATTCGATGACCAAAACTAGAGAAACGATCCATTTGATCAGGATTTCATCTGTTTCAACAGTTTAACTTATCAAAATTGGGGGTCAAAGCAATGAACCATACCTTAAAATCTCTAAAACCCTATGGTTTGGTGTGGTTTCTCAGCATTTTCCAGGGCTTCAATGGGCCAATGGTTTATTGTAGCTGGACCAAATATTCGGCCAAACAACACCGGGCAGATTCAAGAGGCATGTTCCTAATTCCACAAGCACTGAAGACCATCAAAAAAGTGTCCAGTAACCTTGGAATCCAATGTGGATTCCAATGGTTTAAATCTTCCTTTTAAAATTTTAAACTTGTCGAATGGAATACCCATTGTGAGACAAACCCACCGTTGATTTCCTGTTCCTTGTCGGTTTCAGATTCATGTGCGATGATCCCAATCTGGTTCCAAGTGGAAGCACATAATTGGAAGGTAACTTGAGGACACCAGATACTAATTGGAAGTATTAATAGATCATAATTGGATATACACCACTGACTTGAGGTGACAACAATAATCCGTTTCTTCGCAGAAGTGAATGGTGCAAACCCTCATGGATTGGAGGTTTATGGTTTTGGGTTTACCACATTTACCACATTTACCACATTTACCAAACATGTTGCTGCTTAAATTCCCATGTGTTCAAGTGTATGTTTCCGTGTTCTCTCCCGACTAAGATACGTAGACAGAGCAAAAATAATAAGGGGTTGGAAGACAACTTTCCAACTTGAAAATTGGTATCTCTCAGGGTGTATGTAACTTGGGTTGGGACAATCATTTCTGATTGTTGGGTAGTTTAATCACCTTTGGCTGGTCGACTCCCATTGGTACGCTTACATTGAGATTTTTGGAATCCGCAGTGATGCGATGGATGGCTAATCCAATCTCAAGCTTAGATCATTTCCCCAAAACCATGCCGGTGACGACCATAGTGAGATCCAGCCGACCTGTGCGTCATTTCGTTCGACATCCCTGGACTTGATCACCATACCCAACCTTTGAGATACTTATTATTGCATGTGTATATATATATATATGAACATATATGTGTATAAATGTATACTATATATGTATCTAATATGTATGATGTATGTGTATAAATAAATACATACATAACAAAACACAACATAACATAAGACAACATAACATAACATACATATGGATAGATCCATCTGTCTGTATCCATGGACATTGGTCAAAATTGGCTACGCAAGAATTGTTATTTTACTACTTAGAAAACGAACATCTGCAGTCCCTGGATCTTAATACATGCATGCCATCCTCAAGAAACCCGAAATAACTGCTAAATGGGTCAATGGATCTTCATGTCCCCAAATATGTTTTATGCGTATGTATATATATATATACGTACAGTAATAAACAGGTTCTGGTCACCATGTCGATGGGTACTGTGAATGGGCATTGGGATACACATCCCACATGTAGTCGTCACTTGCCATGTTTGGGATAGACATGACCACCACAACATCTCGTTCTGGGCAGGATGGTCCGAACCTTGGAAATATAATCTTTGATAGGTACAGTAACCAGGGTGATATCTAAACAACTTGCTGTGCTTGTCCAACTGGAAGAGGAGGGATACAAGATCTTACTAGCATGATCCAAGGAAGTACTGAAAATTTCCCACGACTCAACCCAAGACTCTATTGCAGCTTCTTCCCCAGATTGGAAAACCCGAAAACCCTGGGACTCTGACACCCATTTTTGTCATGATGCACTCGACTGACTGGAAAAAAATGGCACAAACGAAACAAAGGATACATCATCAGTGAACACAACGCATGACGCGTTGACTAAGCTGACCCTGAATCATCGACATAAATAAATAAATAACAAACAAATAGTTTAAAAAAATATTTTTTATCCATACAAATGTTATCCTTGCCTCTGAATAAATGCAAATAAATAGTGTAGAAGTCAAACTTCCGACAATATGGACAAATGGAAAAGCAGAGGTGGGAAGAGTCAGAAAAGAGAAGAGCAGAAGAGAAGATCAAAGAAGAGAAAGAATCAGAAGAAAGAAGGTGCAGGTGCGCGAAAAGGAAGGAAGGGCGCGCAACACTGTGTTTTCCCCATGATTTGTGGCTCCGGAAAGTCGAAAAGAAGGCTCGCTAAAGCGGTGGGTGCGGAGCCATCTGGCCAGATGAGAGATGAAAAGGTGCACGCCATTGTGGCGCGAAGCACATTTGGAAGTCAAAATGTACAAAACACCTCAGCTTCGGAGCACTTTTTAGAAGTTGTGATGTCGAAAGAGTGCACGCCGTTGTGGCGCGAAGCACATTTCCATGTCAAGATATAAAAAAAACATGCTCGGACCACTTTTTGAAGGTTCAGATGTGGTTTTGCCTGGCAGGCGCATGGGATTCTGCACCTTGCCAAAGGTGGAGCAAAACGTAAGGGTTTTGTAGCATCTCCAAAAACGGTGGCAGGCGTGGGACATTTGCAGAGGATGTGCAAAGATGCATTTCGCGTGGCAGGCGCGGTACAAGAGACATGTTCATCAGAGATGTTAGGAGGTCAGGGCGGTGATTTCCTGAGAGGGGTTGCATTTTGGAGTATCAAAAGGTTTGATGAGATGACTTTGCGTGACAGGTGCCGCACTTCGTATGACCTGGCATCAATTTTTCAGTGGCAGGCGCAGTACTTTAGACAGGTGGAGTGGAAAAAACGCAAAACGCTTTGGAAATCTCGCAGAATTGCTTCGTTTTGCTGCCAGCTTCAAAAATTGAGAAGGTCTCGCAGAATTGCTTCGTCTTCAAACCCTGAGAAAGTCTCGCAGAATTGCTTCCTTTTTAACTTTATCAAGCTCAAAGTTGAGGAAGTCTCGCAGAATAGCTTCGTTTTCAAACGTGCAGATAGACAGATAGATAGATCGGTAGATAGATAGATAGATAGATAGATAGATAGATAGCTAGATAAACAGAAAGACAAATAGATAAACATATATATAGATAGACAGATAGATAGACAACTGCAACTGCACTACACCACACTACAACTACAACCACAACTACACTACCACTAAAAGAACTGCAGCTACAACCACAACTAACAACTTCAACTACACTTCAACTACAACTACAATTACCACAACTACAAGTACAAGTGCCACTACAATTACAACTGCAGCTACAACTACAACTGCAACAACTACTACAACTACACTACAACTGCAACTGCAACTACAGCTGCAACTACAACTACAACTTCAGCTACAGCTGCAGCTTCAACTACACTACTGCAACAACAATTACCACTGCACTACACTAGAACTACAAGTGCAACTGCAACTACACTACAACTACATTACAGCTACAGTTACAACTACAACTACTACAACTATTGCAACTACAACAACTACTACAAGTAGGGAAATTACAACTTCAACTACACTTCAACTTCAACTACAACATTACAACTTCAACAACATCAACCCCACTACAACTACAGCTGCAACTACTGCACTACACCACACTACATCCAGGAGTTGTGGGTGAGGTGACCACTACAACCATTGCAACCACTCCAGAAAACACAACTCCAACTACCTTTCGGTCCACTGGTAACTCGCTCTGCCATCCATGCATCACAGCAACTCACCTCTCCTAAAGCTCCTATCCTTGAAACGTCCGCCACCGCCTTGTGCGGTACTACTGGTATGTGAAAAAGACATGGTTTCATAAACTATGCATGCACAGCATTGTTAGGATTAGATGTCCAGCTGTCCAACATCTCCAGCGGAAATCTAGCAACTCCACAACTGTCGGCACCCCGCTGCGGACCTTCTGGTGAAACGGTCTTGACCCACACCTGAGGTTCCGAGGATTCCATCTTTAATGACGGCTGGATAAATCGTGAAAAATTACAATAAAACAGCCGTCATGAAAATATTGATAGGTTTATAAAAAAAGACATAGCACTACATTAGATTAAAATTAATGATAGTAAACCGGACATATAAAAATATACATATGGTGATATAGTGTGGTCCATGTGCGTTTCGACTGCGCAGGCTCGCGGAGACAATGGTGAAATACTCTCTAGCAGGTCCTTGCATGATCGTGTACAAGCCCTTCTAAGAATATCTTGACGAGGTCCGGGCGAAATCCTCTCCAACGATCTTGTACAGGTCCTTGTAAGAAGATCTTGTGGAGATCCTGCTCAAATCCTCTCTAAGAGGTCCTTGCATTAAGATCTTGAAGCTGCTCTGCATCAGGGATGCTTGTATGAAAGCTCTTCTGGGATGCTCATAGGAAGTTCTTGTATGAAGATCTTGTAAGATCCTTTATATAGAAGGTCCTCCTCTGACGATCTTGTGGATTTCTCTTCGATGTCCTGGTATGACGTTCCGGTATGAGAACCTGAGAACCTACGCATTTTGAGTTGCTCCATGTGCCAAAACAAGATCTTCCTGCGGCAGTATGAAAGTGTATAGCCTGATCCGCTTCTGTTCCGTAGCTCTTCTTGCTTGCATTTAAAGCATTACCTTCCTACCCCCCACACTGTTTGGAGTCTCTTGCCGGGTTATTTTGGTGTTTATTTCAGATTGGTTTAGGGTTTATTCAAATAACGTATTTTAGGGATTGCTTACGCTTAAGAAACAAAAAAGCAAGGAAAGCACAGAAGCAGAAAAGCGGAGAAGCAGAACAGCAAAGAAGCAGAAAAGCAGAGAAGCAAAAAAGCAGGGAAAGCAGAAAAGCAAAGAAGCAGAGACAAGCAGAGAAGCAGAAAAGCAGGGGTCTTGGAGAAGCAGACAAGCAAGGAAGCAGGGAGCAGAAAAGCACATAAGCAAAGAAGCAGGGAAACAGAAATCCAAGAAAAAAATCCAAAACAGGAAAAAATCCGAAATTAAATCGCAACCCTAATATGTGCCATGGTAAACACAATGTTTTCAATCTTCGAAAGAACCTCAAGGAACACAACAGCACAGCATGCTGGCGAGCCTGCACCATCTGTCCAGGCTGCACTACCTGTGCTGTTCAGATACACTGGAAACCGTGGTGGAATGGATTGGGCGTATATTGGGATTCAAATTGGGCCTATGAATTAGACTGAATTAGGAGGCATTTTTTTCGGGATATTTCACTTGATCGGATGGGAAAAAATCGAACCAGATAGAAATAGATTTAGATTTAGATACGCTCGTAGCAGTAGAAAGATGTTGGCTACACATTGAAAGCAGTATCCAAAATCATCAGGTGCAGAGATTTCCATTAAATATAGCACCCAAAATCAATGTTTCATATCTCTAAGCTGCGCGCCTCAGACAGGATTGGTGTGTATCCTCTGGCCACTTGGGTTGCATGGACCAACCTCAGCACTGAGCTGCTGGAGCCACTGGAGGGGATTCCACATGTTGCTGGGCAGGTTTTTTCCATCGATCTTTCGTGAAACAATGAGAATTGTTCCACAGATAGCGGTTTTGGAGCTGGCATGTTGGTGCTGCTGCTGCTGCAGGGTGCCGCTGCTGAGTGGTGTGTGCGCTTTGGAGCTGGCTTGCTGGCGCTGTTGCCGGGTGCTTCAAGGTGCTGCTGTTAGAGCGGGCTGGCTGCAGGGTGCTGCTTCAGGGTGCTGCTGTTAGAGTGCGCTTTGGCCTGCTGGCGGTGCTGCTGTAGGGGGCTGTTTGAAGGTGCTGCTGTTAGAGTGGCGTGCCCAGCGGCACAAACATGCCCACTCCAAAGCGCAAATGACAGCAGCACCCCCAAACAGCACCCTGCAGCGGCACCCTGCAGCGGCACCGTCCAAAACGCAGACATGCAACTCCTCCTATACTTGAAGCACTTCGCTACCTGGGGAACAATGAAAAGCAATATATAATATTCAAAGCCTGAACAGTTCGACTATTTGGGGATGATTCCCACAATCCAAGTCCCATCATGCCAGTGACGACGCCATGTGCGTGATGAAATTTATCCAAACATATCCCCATTGTATCCCATGATATCCCCATTGTACCTTTTCTTGTTGGTGAAATTCCCCTTTCATTCGCCATGGAATCAGCCATGAAATCCCATGGAAGATGTCCACCTGCAAGAAGTCGGTGAACCATTGAGGAACACTGTGACTATCATTTCCTAAGTATCATGAATCATGACAACCATCAAATATGATCAAGCATTTTAAACCATCAATAAGTGTATCATTAACATTCATGAACTGCTATCAACTATCCCCATCCACAATAAATTAACATCTGCGCGTTGTCTCTAGCATTCAACATCCTCAATGCTGTAAAACCATCCCAGTAAGCAACCATATGACTAGTTACCAAAAAACCTCCCAGCCATAGGTGTCTACCGAATGAAAAACAAAAAACGGTGGCAGTTTATTTTAGTTATCCTATAATGACCCATTATTATCCCACTATTATCCTATATCAGTCAATCTACATTCTCCTATGCATATCCATGTATTCATTATGTTAGCTGACTAAACATTTGATTATCTGTTGGTTATTCTCCATTATTGAACCATATCCCATGATTCTGGAGTTAATCATGTTATTATCAGATACTATTATCTTTTATTAACTCATATTATCCCACCACAAATATCCATACTATATCCCGCTGTTATTAGGTTTACCATCATTTGACCTATCTCCAGATCCACCAGATTATTCCACCAGGCCATCCTCTTTTTCCCATCTGGGCCATCTAGGCCCCTGTTTGTCCGCGCCGACATCCACGAAGCAGCCCAACCTGAAAAACCCGTGCCCAATAAGGGCCTACTGGGCATTTCATATGATCTGGGGAGCATACCTAGCATATGCAAACTCCATGCAAGGCGTGAATTTGTGGGAAACTCTCCTCAAAATACGGCCTTATAAGGCACAGCTCCTAATCCTTTTGGCAATTGCGTCAATGGGTTAGCGATGCCAGTAGACCCACAAATGGCTGGTCTTCACTGACTACTTTCAAGTACGTAGAAGAAAACCGAACCTTTTCTTCTTTGTGGGGAAATAATGTTGAAACAACATATGAAATATCAACAACCAATCAACAACCAATTGAACATAGAAAGCAGCAGGTTTTTCTGCTGCACCAAATCATGCCTATGGATTCTTCAGACACAGTCCCGCCTTTCGAAGGGCCCTGAAATCCACCCTGGAACACATTAAACGCGTGCTGCTGTCCCAAAATACTCTTCCACAATCAAGTTTAGGGGCTTAATGTGTTTGCTCATGTTTAATGCTGGTCTTTACGGTGATATATTCGCCCTTGCAAAATGAGCATGTGGTAAACGACCCAAACCCGGAGCAATTTAGCCTGTAGTAGTTGATGTCGCAGACTATGTGGCATTTCACAGGATAAGAGTTCAGAACTGCAATCCAAGCCTTCCAGGTACTTATGTCCAGGATTGGCCCCCTGGTCATCCAGAGCGCTCTCCCATGCTTCAAACGCTTCTCTCTGGAAACTTTCGTCACTGCCAGCGTCGTCTTGCACTCTTGCCCATGCTGCTAGCCCTCTCATCATCTACAGTCGTGGATATGCAACTGAGCACCATGTTTCATGCACAAATTCTCATCAATATTGCAACAAAATCACATGGCTAGTCTTTAGAATGTTTTTTTTTTTATCAGTGCGTGCCCTAGTTTTTTTGATTGGTGGTTTCACCATCTAAAGCATATGCATTAATCCAAGGAAATTTAGAGGTCAAACTTCTGACAGTATGGACACATGAAGCAACAGAGGTGGGGAGAGTCAGAGAAGAGAAAGAAGAAAGAAGATCTCAGAAGAGGAAGAGCCAGAAGAAAGAAAATGCAGGTGCGCGAAAAGGTAGAAAAGTCGCTGAACACTGTGTTTTTCCCATGTTTTGTGGCACAGGTTGGTCGAAAAGTAGGCTCGCTAAAGCGGCCGGCGCGGAGCCATCTTTGGAGATGAGACATGAAAAATTGCACGCTGTTGTGGCGCGAAGCAGGATGATTTGTAAGTCAAAATGTCGAAAACACGTCAGTGTTGGAGCGCTTTTGGCAATTCAGATGTTGAAAAAGTGCACGCGGCTGTGGCGCGAAGCACATTTCGAACTCAAAATGTGCAAAACACCCCAGGAAGTTGAGACGTTGAAAAAGTGCACGCTGTTGTGGTGCGAAGCCGTTCCGATGTCAAAATGCTTAAAGAACTGACGATCTCGGACCACTTTTGGCAGTTGAGGTGTGGAAAAAGTGTACGAAGTTGTGGCGCGAAGTACAATTAGAAGTAAACATGTGAAAAGCACCACATGTTCGAACACTTTTGGACTTTCACGGCACGACAACAGCAACAGCAACAGCAACAGCAGCAACTCCAACACCACCACCACCATCAACAACAACAACAACCACAACAACCACAACAACCACAACCAACAACAACAACAGCAACAGCAACAACAACAACAACAAGAACAAGTACAAGTACAACTACACTAAACGACCACTACAGCTACAACTATAGTACACAACTCTAATTGCTGTTTACACCGCGCTACACTACTTACACACCAACAGCAACCACAACCACAACCACAACAACAGCAACAACAACAACAACAAGAACAACAACAACAACACTACGCCACACTACAGTACAGTACAGTAGACTAGACTACAGTACACCGCACTACAACTACAGCTACAACTAGAACTGCAACTACAACGTACACTACACTGCACTGCACTACACTAATTACACTAAACTACAATACACTAATTACACTAATTGCATTCGTTACACTGACTACAATAGTCAAACCAACTACACTAACTACACTACGACACAATACAGTAAGTACAGTACAATACAGTAGAGCACACTACAGTACGGTACACTAAACACTACACTACGCTACACTACGCTACACTACGCTACACTACACTACACTAATTACACTACAGTACAACACAGTACACTACAGTACACTACAACTACACTAAAAAAACACTGCACGACACTCCAGTACACACAGTATGCTACACCACACTGCACTGCACTGCACTGCACTACACTACACTCACTACACTACATAACACTACACTATGCTAATTACAGTACGCTACAACTACAACTACAACTGCAACTACACTATGCTACACTAATTACACTACACTACAAGTAGAGCTACAACTACAACTACGCTACACCACACTACATCCAGCAGTTGTGGGTGACGTGAGCACAGCAACCAGCGCGAAAACAGCGCTCCAACTACCTTTCGGTCCATCAGTGGATTGCCACATGATATTAATATGAACTGGGGGTTGAACATTGTCTTTCAGTGGATTCGCTCCGCCATCCATGCATCACAAAAATGCACCTTTCCTTTAGTTTCCTATCTTTGAAACTTCCGCCACCGCCTTGTTTGGTACTACTGGTATACACCATTACTCTTTGCTTGGTTTATGGTCTATATTGGTCTATTGTCCAAATTTGGCTGAACTGAAAGGAATCTTTCATGTCAACATGGCACATTTTCATGAATTTTCGGGTGTCCCTGCATGGATGAGGATTGGAGGATTCTACAATCCTCACCTTCATTGTCTGATGTTGATCCTATCTCCATGTAGGTTTTGGGTTGAAATAATCTCTGAAAAAAAACGAACAACTGGCAATGCAACATCCTCTACCTATAGATAAATTTTGCGTAAAACATATGAGACACTATCATGAATGTAATTGCCAGGATTGTTTACCAGTGTCGGTTTTTTCGAAAACACATGTATACATCATTATGCATCTGATTCATGCAGACTTTTCTATTCTCCGTTGTAAGCCCAAAATGGCCATGGTAAATCTGCGAAACCCTGGACGTCCCAATTAACAACATGTTCCATGATTTTCCCTAAAGAAATTGAAGGTTCTCTGAAAACAAGGTCCCACTTTGGTCCGAAAACCATGGGCTTCCCGACTCCTCCACCACTCGGACCACGATGCCACTGAGCTCTTGCCCTTCCTCGAGGTCCTGGCGTCAGATAGACCTTTGTTTGTTGAGAAATCTCGGTGTTTTTTGTGGTTAACAGTATGGTGAATGATGCGTGGTTTATGATATCAACACATATTCATGGATTAATTAAGTAAAGAATAGTTTATGGATGTTTATGGTAGACATATCTATGTATTGCACAGTTGGATAAATCTAAGAATTGAGGCAAAAATGATCAACAAATGTTGGTTGAAGGGACGATTTGAAGGAGACCCAGTCAGATGAGAAATGCTGAAGGAGAAACTTGAGACCATCAAAATAAAGAATCACAAAAAATGCAACAAGGCAACACAAAAATCAAATTAAATCGATGTTATCCTGCAATATTAGGAGTTTCATTGACCTTTGGTTGTTCACAACACACCTGTTTGCATGAGGACTGCTTCACATTTACTACGTCTTGCTTCCAGCATTTGCTCACGCAGCGGGAAAGACACAAACATACACTAGAAAACACGTTTTGGACACTAATCTTAAGACGGGACTGATCCAATTTTGGCTAGCTGGGATCAATCCAGATTAATCTTTCTTGAAGACCTGACCTCTGAGGACTCTGTGTCAGCTTTGAAGTGATCACATGATTCTCGTGGGGTTTTCAGTTCCATGGATCCCATGGATCCATTTGAGAGTTTTGTTGATCCTCGATTCCTAATATTTATCCCATTAAATTCCACGAAATCAATGAAACAAAGCATATTATTATGATTGTAATCCCATTATTATCCTATGATATTCCCATTAAATCCCATTAATTTCTGCTAGATCCCAATTTGTTGATGACACATTGAAATTTGATAAACCATGATTCCACTAGTTACTATATTCTCACTAAATCATGATAAATCGGTATTATATTCCTAGGAAGGGAGTACTTCATCTGCTGATCCCAGCTGTCCATTGCTACCATGGCTGTTCATCCTCTTCACAAAGCTAGCCGTGGGGCCACCATGCTTATAGCATCCCTTTGCCCAATGCTGCAAACCGCCTAGGGAGATCCAGAGCCAATAAAAATGACCTTCTTCCAGTCGATTCAGAGTATCCAGAGAGTCCATAGGCTCCAAAGGCTAACCACAGTGCCAAGAAGAGGCCAAGGTTGGCTAATTTACTGATGTTGCTTGCGCCTGCCACACTGCTTTGAGAGGTTTTGACGGTTTTGTTAGTAGTGGTGTCGAAAAAATAGATATGCATGGGTTTTCATGCCCAGGGCCAACTCTGAACGAGATCCAGCAGCCCGGAGATTTTTGGAGATGAATTTTGAGGAACCCAGTAAGCAGACCCTTGGACTAAAATACAATTTATGGTGTCTTTTCCTTGTTGTGGCTTTGATGCTTAGCTTGTCCCGTTTCGATGTAAGATTATGACGTGTAGCAACCTGAGGCCGACCAAAACAGAGATGTTCGAGAAAAGATACAGTGCACGAAAACGACTTGAAGGCTAGCTCCCTAAAAGAACATGTTTCAAGAACAGGTATTTTTTATTCTGCATCCTTGCAGGCAGCTATGTACTGCTGCGGGTTCCCCCTATCCCATGAAATACTGGTTGATAGGTTTCTCGGAGATTCTCATCCCCAATAAATCTCAATAAATTAAGTAGAAAACTCCCTATGTCAACCAGGCCGTTTTGGCGTCCTGCACCTTCAACTCACTGGGCATGTCATCGGACCAAGCCTCCTGGCTCGTAGAGTTTTTTTAAGATCTCACGGTTGAGACATCATGGGTCAATGTCAACAATTAATAACTTAATCATGCCAACAATCATATCAACAATCATTGATCATATCATGTGTATCTCGGATTCAGCTGAATTACAATTCACTGGGCTAAAGATATTGTTATGGCCATTTGGGGATCCCCTCACTAAACATCATTCCAGTTACACGACGTAAGTTCATTAGAATTCATCCAGATTAATCCTGACTACTTCAGGTAGTCCACTCCCCAATACATGATGGTTTCATGGGGATATAGGATGATATAAGTGGGATTTCCTTACCAACTTGATATGTTTTTTGGTGAATGATGGTGAATGATGGTGAATGTGGATATACAAGGGATATATGTGGGGTCCAAACATGGGATTAATGATTTCTGGTAATCCATCCCATCATATGAATCCAAACATAATGGGTATACGGTATAAGCATAATGGTGATGTTTTAGGGGAGATATATGGAAATATAAACAGCAAACAAGCAGTTGGGGTATCTGAAAATAGGGCATTTTTAATGTCCACGTGGTCACATTTTTGCAAAACTGATGATAAAAACCATCAACCATCAGGTTTTCTGTATCCGATTCTGAGTTACTTAACCATGTGTCACGGATGTTTTATTCGATACCAGGCCATTGAGCAATTTTGAGGCCATTTTCATGGAGACAATCATACGGGGGTGCGATGGTAGGGGTGTCAATTTTCCAAAGCTATCTGACATGGTGAACTAAACAATAATCAGGATCATTTTCAAATTGAGGCTTTCCAAAAACGGTATTTGTGTTTTCCGGGCTGGATTGCTTGCATCCATGAAAAATAGGAATATTTCCTCAAAGAAAGTAATCACAGTGGACTTGAATTAATGAAGAAACAGATCAAACAAAATGGACATTCAGTGACGAAAAACCAAGTGGAACTATCAAGCCTAAACCATGAAACCATGAAACCATGAAAAAAGGATCCAATAATAATAATGATAATGATCATAATGAGAATAAATTGAGAATATCATCCCCTTCAAAGTCAGTTAAAACGATGCACCAAACGACCAAGATGACGAGATGGCCATGTTGGGAAGGTTTATTCCAGCGGACCTGTTTCCATTTTGGAATCATCCTGACCTGGGGAGAATTTCCATCGAGAATTTATCATGATGTATACATATATATATATATATACATCTAATCTAATGTGATTGAATTCAAACTGATGTCATCAAATTCTCCCAGACTCTAGCCCTCGATGCCACGATTGTCAGGATTTTTGTTTGCCACTGCTTGGTGGTTTCCATTGGACAAGCAAACCATGCGCGGAGATTCCATCAGTGTCTTCCCCACTTCACTCGAAATGATGATCGCGCGAGAACCTCCTGAAAAGGGCTTCAGACGTTCGCATTCGAAAAGACACATCCCTTTCGTTTCTCTCTTTAACTGTACCGTTGGATACATCCCTTTCGTTCCTTATTTTTGGTATTATATATATATACTATATATATATACATAGACATATTATGGAATGTGTTTTTCTATGATAATAATATATTTTCGATATTTACCATGGGATTAAGTCATTTTTACAAACCAGTCATTTTTTCGAAAAAGCATCGATCCCATCGACCCACTGCGCTCCTCGCTGAAGATTGGGGAGCCGTCCGCCAGCCCGGCCATCCCGCTCCGCTGCGCCTGGGGTTTGGTATGGAGATAGGGCATTCTTTCCTCCGTTTCCGGTACTACTTCAATAGGGTCAAATATATATAATTAAATATAATTATCTATATGTGTATATATTAAATGTATATATTCATACACACATATATATATAGTATTTCCACAAAACATTGGAAGGCTAAGCACAAAGAAAACTGCGAAGGGGCAAAGTGTAATTCCTATGACTCCCATCATGAGCACTCAGTGCACATATGGTCAATGTGAACACATGAACTATTGAAGCTTTAAACATGAACAATTGGCAAACATGTTGCAAACATGTACATGTTGTGCATACATGTTGAACATGTTGAACATGTTTAATCGGTTTACAGTTTACGCAATCATTGGGACTGTTCCATGAAGTTCCATGTTCCCATTTACCGAATCACCGGAATTACCGCCGAGACCCCAGGCACTGCGCCCGCGGCGCCCGCGGCGCCCGCTCCGGTGCGCATCGAGTCTGCAGTGGCACATCCACATCAAAAAAATAAATGGGAAGAATATTGGAATGGGATTTGGAATACGTTTAGGAACATGATTTTAGTGACGGTACTGATGCACAGGGATGCACCATGATGCCACCCTAAGAATGCTGTCCATCTATGAGACTCCGGCCCAATCTAATGCATGAAATCTATCAGACTCTCAAACATATATTATGAGATTTAGGGTCACATGAAAAGACCACCAATATCTATCAATCATGATAATCTTACTGTGGACTCCAAAAACGAACACCCCTTCACCACATTACCAAGGTTTCTGGGGAGCGTCTCCTGAAATATTATCAAGCGGGGAGATGTGGGATGTGGGAAGGGACGAGTCAAATCCCCATATTTCTGCTGTTCTGGGTTGCAGGTCCAGGTCAAAGTTCATTAAGGTAGGCACTCAAGAGTCCAACTTGTAGGAACGTCCAGGCGGCCAACCCCTCTGCATATGATTTGAATCCATGTGTGTCCAATCTTGACACAAATTTCAGAATCCAAGGAAACAAGTGGAATCTGGGACATCAATTGATGAGACAAACGACAGGAAGATGCCACCAGGGTCTGATATGCTTTGCCTGGGTATGTACAATAAGACATGGTAAGACTAGGTACGCAAATCAGGTGCAAAACTGGGATGCGCCTAGCATCGACCTCCAGGTTTGTGAGGGCCCATGGAATTGATAGGTTTCCTTTTAAAGCGTCAACATTTTGTGAAAAATCCACCAGCTAATCCTCCGGCTCGTTGAAATACCCCTGGATCATTGGTTGATCCCGCTGACCTGAAGCTATCATGACTGCTGATACATTGTTCACGGTGTCCCCGGCTGTTCTAGCCTCTTGCTTAAATCACTGCATCCACAATCCATATCTAAAACATCCACTGGTTTCTTTGAAAAGAGCAACAGGTGCAGCCTGACGAAACTCGGGACAGGCCATAGAACCTGAAGCGGGAGGGGTCTCTCAATGGATTGGTGAAGCATCAATCCATGGTGTTTCCATTGGTGTTTCCAGTGAACACGTTTGGGCGATGGGCTTTCCTCGAGATTCTCCCAATGCTGAGACAAAATCAGAAAGAAAATCTATGGAGGTGGAGACAGTGGAGATGATGAAAATCTGAAATTGATTTTTGATCTGCACAAATCCCGTAGATTTATTGGATGCAGACCGCAATCAACCGTACTGTGAAAGCGGGCTGCTAAACCCCTCTTGCTGAAGATACCTATGGTGGGTTCTGTTTGCTTTGCGTGACAGGGGGGTTACATCTCGAAGGTCATGTTGGAACACCCAAATTTGTGTGGCAAATCGGTTCCTGACGCATTCCTTCTCTGGGATGCTTACCGCCATTCGTCAGGTGGCTCAATTTTCGCTTCTAGGCATACACACATTGATATAAAACGCCGAGCAGTCTGATGCCTAGAGTCTTCAGGGCGCAGGGCAAACCCTGGCTACAGTACATGGCTTATATCCCATGGATGTGAACAAGATGAATATCATAGGATAAACCAGGAGAATCTCACAATATCTCACAATCCATGGGATAACCCCAGAGAAATGTTTGAAGTAAAGCCATCCCGGCCCACAAAACGACTCACAGGTCACTGCAGAATCTGGGCCATGCCTGCGCCACAAGCAAGCCTCAGAAACCATCAAACATGGCTGGGAAATCCCAAAGTAAATCGAACTGGAGGTTTCACTGGTAGACTGATCTATAAATTGTGGATCCAGCATACCATGAGTACATAAAACACATTTGAAAACACCAACCAGCAAGCATTGAATGACATTCCAACCTGGACCATCGCCACCAATCAACAAGAAAAACATATACTGTGCGTGGTCGACCCGGAATTCGTCTGTTTTGACTAACCATGCTTTGCGCGGCTGTCACCAGTATCCACCAGTATGGACGACCAAAACCATATCATGTTAGTCATCCATATAGACTGAAGAACCAAATTCCCGGTACATCTGCATACCGATTTCATCCAATTTGTGGATTTTCCGTCTCCCCCCACCTCGTGCGCAAGCTGACTCTGATTCCACCGCAAAACAATGGGTGATACAGTCTCTCGCAGTAAGAGAATCAATGGTGGAAAGATGTCGACCCCTTTATCCACGGAAATATTGCACCTTGTGGGCTTTCCACAGGGACCCAAATCGTTCTTTGCCATAGCTAAATCAAGGGTTTTTCAATAAGAACCTTCATAGTTTCATTACTTGACATCTCCAATTCTGACAGGAAAGAAAAACCATGACTCGCCCAATTCCATCGTCGGAAAGTCCTCCGTTTTTTCGGGTGTTCGGGGTGCGACATCCAACACAGTGACGTACTTGCTATGCTGTCAAATACGGCCTGCAAGTAACTACTCCCGGTGGAGTGTGTATGATTTTCATTGATTGTCAACATTTCTGGACATGGGTTTGTCTGAAAATAGGACCCCAAATATCATGGCTCATCCTCGTTTCAATTTGAAACACTTAAGATGTTACAACTGCAATTTTGGGCAAACATCGATGTTTATATCATCGCTCATCGTTTTTGGAATCCACATCCGTGTGCCACGTCGGCTCCATCATGTGAAGGCTGTCTCGAAGAGACTTTGCATCTCTTCAACTGATAACTTGGCCTGTCGCGCTGGGGCATAGCTGACAGTCACTGTGGTGAGTTGGGGTGAACTTATCAATGGGATAATCCAGGGGGACTAACCAGACCTAACCAGGCTAAGTGAGATCCAAGTAGATTGGCACGTTGCTACGGCACAGTGGCGATTCGATTCACCAATCATTGTGACTTGCTGGTAGACTGGGTGAGAAATTGACCATAAACTGGAATAAACCAGCTGATGTGGTATAAACTCAGTGCGTCTTTTACAATACCAATGCCAACCCATCCCTAGTTAAACTGTTTACCATTTGGGAGTATTAGCCTATAGCCCTTGGCCCATGGAATGTCGAATGCAAAGTTCCCAACGTACGTTTTGAACTTAGGTGAAAACGGATCTTGCCTTTAATGGACACCCTTAACAATTGAAGGGAAACGCATGGAAACCATTAGCATATGGAAGCAGCAACATATAAAACTTTATAGATATTTTCTTTAATCCATTAACATCTTACAACATCTCAAAAATGCAGTCGAAAGCGATGATGGGCCGCGGGGAGGGAATTCTGGTGGTTCGTTCCGTAAAGGGTTCCCCCAAAAGGCCAACTTGTTGGTCAACTTGGTGGAAACTCAGTTTTGTTGTTGCTATTGGTCGAGTGTGAGAAAGAAGCTGCCACAATGGTTTCAGAAGAGGCATCCACCTGAAGTCTGCTGCCATCTGCATTGCCCCAGAGTCCCAACCTTGAAATTATAACTTTTCAGCGAGGTACTATTCTAGTTCCCCATCCAAATGTCTAAAGATGCTAGGGTGGAGAACAATTTTATGGCTGATTGAAAATCCACAATTTTATCATGATTCTGCCAGCTCTTAAATTAGAAAAAAATATGGTCAGATTTTTTCTTAGTTAAACAATAGTTAAACTATCCTTTTTTCCTCTGGTGGCAACTATCCTTCATCGTTCAGCACGCCTCTGCTTCTTGCATCAGCTTGGTGCGGGCCTTTAAAGCTTCGAGCCTCCAGTGACTCCAGTTGAAGGGAGAAGTGGGATCAACAAAAAACCAGGGGTAAACGGGTAAACATGGATGTTTGTGGTGGATATATCAATATCATTCAATATCATTCAATATCATTCAATATCATTCAATGCCTATAATGGATGTTAGTGGATGTTTATGGATCTTGATAGGGTTTATAACCTCCAACTTATAACTATTGGGGTGCAACTAGGGGCATTTTTTTATGGATATAGCCAAGATAAGAACCCCCAGAACTTGGGAAATCCATCGATTTATCAAAGATGAAGCTTTTCATTTGTCCGTGACAAGTTTGAGCAATATACACACATATCCTATATATTCCTATCTCATCATGGAATGGTTGTGCTCAAAACCCATAGATTCCCCTGTGTTCCCCTCAAAATTGCCGGTGAATGAATGTTCCCCCGAAATGTGGTAGCTCATGGGTTTTTATGCCGTCATCAACATCCAACTTAAGGTTTTAAGTCTCAGCGACGAGTTACCTGGCATCCGTGGCAGTCAGAGTGAAAGTTGATCCGGCAATTCTGGCCAACTAACAGGCTGGATTGATGGTTTGCCATGAAATTTCGGGGTACCATATTTGCTGCCAAACCTATGTTCGCAATGTTCGCAGCCAAACAAAATTGCGGAGATCGCCAAGAGGAATTGTGATTGAATTGTCTTCCGAACTGAAGGTTTCATTTCTGTGTGCAACTTGCGGCCCGCCAGTTTTAAATGGGGGGTACGCCGATCCTCCTAGCATTGGTCGCAAATCGCTGGGTGCTTCGGGGTTCCGCAAGTAACGATGACTGCAGGACTCCCTGCTATCCAATCAGAGAAGTTCCTGTTTTCTGCAGTACAACATCCATGAGCCATTCTTCCCCACTATCATGGGTTCCATCAGCATTTGCAATCGAAGTCTATCAAAAATCCACATTGTCATAGAAACTTCAATGTTTCTTGGACTCAATTCAAAACATTTCTTTTGTTGCTTGGGTCTAACAAAGAATTGAGCCGTTAAAACTACCCCCTATCCCAGCTCATGATACTAGTTGGTTGATAGGTTTGCTTTACTATGGGTGGTAATCCGCAATAACCAATCAATAACCTAGTAAAACTCCCTATATCCAGTCAACCAGGCTATTTTGTATAGCTCTTTATTCTCTTTATTGGATTGCTTTACAAAATCGCCCTGGCCTGGCCTCTCGGAACTCATGAGCCCATCAGCCTCGAATTTTCCTTCGCCGCCTCATCCCAGCCAACAGCTGCTAACCCAATGGGGGAAGGGTGACCCATGGATTGTTTTTGGAATCCAATGGGATAAGCCATATGAATCCAACATTGCGTGGCACATAGCTGCGGCTAGTTGGATGACTTGTGAAATCACCAGTTCCTTACTGGGCTTCTCCTTCAGGAGATTTCAGCGTATGATTCCGGAATAGATGGAATATCCAGATTCAACATAATTCAACGGTCTATTCTTACGTGGCATTGAGGATCTTCCGTTTTGCTGCAGAATGGGCATGGACAATGACATGCAAGAGTGCTTCCATATCAGAAAACCGACAAATCACCAAGAATAAGTCTTTCAAATGTCAAATTTGGGTGCCAAATTTCCATCATTTTCTCAAAGATCGTCACCTTTCCGTGGAAAAGACACGTCGGCGCCTGCGGTGGGGTCTCCAGTCTTCACGGGGTCCACAGCGGTGCGCTGACCGTCCACATGAACCACTAAGACCTTGATGGCCATGCCTCGCCAGCTGAGAGTCATTGGGGATTTTTCATGGAAATTAATATAACATATGAATGGGATATATATATATATATGTATATACATATACATATATGTATATATATATGTAAATGTGTTTGTATATATATATATACACACATACATTTCCAATGGGAATGGAAAATCTCTGGAAATATCTTACTATGAAGGAAGTTTATAGCTTGGAAAATCACCGACATGAAATAAATGTAGGTTTTAAATGAGAAAATCATTGGAGTCCCAAACGAAAAGAGGTTTATAGCGGCACAATATGGAACCAAATGGAGGTATGACCAACTTACTTGGATGGGAGTGGTAAATGGCTAAGGCTCAAAACTCATGGAATGTCCAACTGTTAGCTCTGTTCACCCTGAAAACGCTGATATTGGACTTTCATTCCCTCCCAAATGTGATAGTTCATAGCCAAATATTGGGCAACCGTGGGTGGTCCAAAGTGGAGGGAACCATCAAGAATTGTGGCCGTTAGTGGATGGAATGGGATACCTGACAAAATGGAAGTGGTCAATAGACGTGCCAACCATAAAAGTGGACGGTTAGTCATCGAAAATGACGATATACGCAGCGGATAGAACTAACCAACGTGATGTGTTTCGGGTCTGTCTGAAAATTGGGGGTTTGTGCACCCAAAATGAGCTGCGTCCATGTGACTGAAGCACTGGCGAAGCTGGGGATGATCAATCGGACTATTTTCGAAGGAAGTTTAGAAGTCAAACTTCCGACAATATGGACAGATGAAAAGCAGAGCAGGGAAGAGGCAGAGAGAAGAGAAAGATTAGAAGAAAGAAGGGTAGAAGAGAAAGAGTAAGAAGAAA
>Ga0126342_10001403_pt1 | contig 33741 bp, 34 predicted proteins | sample Cyp1metagenome_FD_92528 | JGI IMG/M metagenome (GOLD analysis project Ga0126342, IMG submission 92528) | Coral microbial communities from Lord Howe Island, Old Settlement Bay, Australia - Cyphastrea 1 metagenome | ecosystem: Host-associated > Invertebrates > Cnidaria > Coral ...
TGACTCTTTCTCTTCTACTCTTCTCTCTTCTAATCTTTCTCTTCTCTCTGCCTCTGCCCTGCTCTGCTTTTCATCTGTCCATATTGTCGGAAGTTTGACTTCTAAACTTCCTTCGATTACTTTGTACTGCGAAGCTTGCACAAGGCACTTCCCAGTACCACTTTGTACTACAAAGCTTGCACAAAGTACCTCCCAACACGACTTTGTACTACAATGCTTGCACAAAGTTCTTCCCAGTACTACTTTGTACTACAAAGCTTGCACAAAGTACTTCCAAGTACTAAACTGCACTTCACACATCACATTTTGCATTTTACATTCCACACTTTATACTCCACACTTCACACTTCACACTTCACTTCGAACTTCGAACTTCGAACTTCAAACTCCACACTTCACACTTCACACTGCACACCTGACACTACAAACCACACACTTCACACTTCACACTCCACACTTCACTTCACACTTCACTTCACACTCCACACTCCACGCTTCACACTGTACACTCCAAACTTCACACTTCCCACATCACACTCCACACTTCAGACTTCACACTTCACACTTCACACTCCCCACTCCACACTCCACACTTCACACTCCACACTTCACACCGCACACTCCACACTTCACACTCCACACTTCACACTCCACACTCCACACTCCACACTTAAACATCACATTCAACACTCCACACTCCACACTGCACACCTCACACTTCTCACTTCACACTGTCCACTCCACACTCCAAACTTCACACTTCACACTTCACACTCCACACTTCACACTTCACTTCAAACTCCACACTTCACACTTCACACTGCACACATGGCACTTCACACTTCACACTTCACTTCACGCTCCACACTTCACACTTCACAGTCCACACACCAACTGCACACTGCACACTTCAAACTTCCCACTTCAGACTCCACACTTCACACTTCACACTCTCCACTCCACACTTTACACTCCACACTTCACCCTTCACACTTCACACTCCACACTTCACACTGCACACTTCACCGCTTTCCACCGCACACTGCACACTCCACACTTCACACTTCACACTCCACACTTCAACCTCCACGCTTCACACTCCACACTCCACACTCTGCACTTCACACTTCACACTTAACACTCCACACTCCACACTTCACACTTCACACTCCACACTTCACACTGCACATCTGGCACTGCACACTTCACAATTCACACTCCACACTTCACACTCTGCACTTCACACTCCACACACTCCACGCGCACCACACACTTCACACTTCACACTCCACACTTCACACTCCACAGTCCACACCCTATTCTTCACACTTCACACTCTCCACTCCACACTCTGCACTTCACACTTCACACTCCACACGCCACACTTCACTTCACTTCACACTTCACACTCCACACTTCACACTGCACGTCTGACTCTGCACACTTCACACTTCACACTTCACACTGCACACTCTCCACTTCACACTTCACACTTCACACTTCACACTTCACACTTCACACTCTCCACTCCACACTCCACACTTGACACACCACTCTTCACACTCCACACTTCACACTTGACACGCGAAATGCCCTTTCACACGTCACAACACATCACCTTTTCTCACGTCCCCTATAGACAGCGGCGACAACGCCATTAGAGACCCCAAAAAACAACTTTCGCCTGAGTGCCACAAAGTCCCACGCGTTTCACGCGAAATGTACTTTCACACGTCACAACACATCACCTTGTCTCACTTTCTCCATAGACAGCGGTGACGACGCGATTAGACCCCCTAAATTACTTTCGCCTGAGTGCCACAAAGACCCACGCCTGCCACGCGAAATGTACTTTCACACGTCACGACACATCTTCTTTTCTCACTTTCCCCATAGACAGTGCGACGACGTGATTAGAGAAAAAAACAAAACGATGAGCAAACAGTCCACCACCCCCACACCCCCAAGAAAGAAAACAAGAACCCTTCGCTACGCAATGAATAGTTCACTATTTCTCTTTGCTTTTCATGATGAATCTGTCAACAAGGCTCCGCAAAATAAGATATAGGATGAAAAACAGTAAATGCGTCCGGCTTCTTCAATGATCAGAATCAATTACTTTATCTATTGAATCTATTGACAGAGTCATGTTTGATAATAAATAGTAACGGCAACTGCCCCTTGAGTGCAGGATAGATCATGTATGTTTGGATGCGTGCCATAGTTGGTGAATTGAACTTCATAGTCAGCAGCATAACACACTTCTCTGCCTCTCGCTCTCTCTCTCTCTCTCGAACTATTGAAGTGAGCCTGCTGACAAGGGTCTGCAAGATAACAATGACAAACAAGACATGTGCCTACTGCTTGAGTTGCAACATTCCCACCATCCCCATCCTTCTTATTCAGAGTGCTGGATGTGCTCGTATACGTCCCTATGCACGCCTACACCTTTGTATATCTTCAATGTACTGTTGCAAATGCAAATGACGATATGTAGGTTTTGGTAAGGTGATAGTGGAAAAATCACTCCCGCATGATGGCCGTTCTGGTTCTTTTTGGGGCTCGAGAAAGCAACGTTAGGCACTGCCAGCTTCTGCGGGCAGCGGCACTTCGTCCTTCAGGAGCACATGGGGGTTTAGCCTAACTCTCTGGGGCGGCACCAGGGGGCGGCAGCCCTTTTTTCATCATGAACAACAGCAATAACAGCAGCAGCAGCAACAACAGCAACAGCTAACCGGCAGGGATCAGGAACCCTTATGACATCGCCGGTGTGCGAAGCTCGACAAAATACACTGTACAAACCAAAGTGTATTGCATCCATTTCCTGAGAGAGCTGAGGTTGCAGCTGCGTACTCACAATCCTGACGGACAAGACTGAAAGCAGCATGTCAACTAGAAAACTTGGGTGAAGCAGCTGGAGCCACAGAGAAACTCAGTTGAACAAGGCCTGGAGCACAAATTCCTTTCAAAGGGTACAGGCACTGGCACTTTCTCCTGACAAACCTATATGATGCCTATATGGCTATGAGTCAAAATCCTGGGACCCCAGGTACCCTAAAATAGCTGGTTGAAGGATGTTTATTCCCCTAAATAAGGAAATTTTGACCCATCTCCATATCTGATTTTCAGTATCTCACCCAGAAATTAGACTTAGACTCCAGCAAACGACAGGCCCTCCACAGCCTGCGGTGGGTCATCATCATCGTCAAACTCCCTGCCATCCTTTGAGGCTTTTGAGTCTGTCTGAACATCTTGCACCTGGCCAGATCATACGGAACATTTATTTTTGGGTTGAGTGATGTTGGGTGAACATGTAGACGCAACAACACGAAGCATTGCGCACATCACTCTGTTTTGACCGCGGGGAATTGCACTTTGGTTCAAATGTCGTCTCGCGTCTCGGACGGAGAGGTTAGGCTCAAGGTTCGGAATTGGAGGGGTCATCGACGTTTTCAATGGCTGGCAAACATTGATGTGCTCGAAGATGGTGTTGCAACTGCTGCTGGATGGATAAGTTCAAAACCAATTTGGTAAATTGCAGTTGATGAATGGCAGCTTCGAGATGAACTAAACTGTCAATGATGGCAAGCCTGACTGGTCGATGGCCACTTGGCGTATCGTCCAAAATGGATGTCAAGTTCGTAACTTGATCTTGTAAACGCACTTGCAAGCATTCAGTAAGAATCAATGGCGCCAAAATTTGTTGTAATGAAGACGTTGGCATGGCGACCCATGAATGATTCAAAACGAGGTAAATGGATGGAGGGACACGTGTCCCGCTGAAGCCAATCACTTGATTGGGGTGCCTTGGGGTGGGAAAAGAACGTAGTGAAAGAGGTGGGACGAAAATTCGTTGGATGAAATTAGGGCTCACTTGAGCCACTTGTTATTGGCACAAAACTCGTGATGTGTTTCAACTTTGCATCTCCATGTCCACTTTCCTTTCTAATGAAAGGAAATTCAACATCCCTTTGTCAAAAATAAAATTTCATCAACAGGTTGAGTTACATCTTATTTTTGGGTTGAGTGATGTTGGGTGAACATGTAGACGCAACAACACGAAGCATTGCGCACATCACTCTGTTTTGACCGCGGGGAATTGCACTTTGGTTCAAATGTCGTCTCGCGTCTCTCCCCCAGTCACCTGAGACGACTTCGCACTTACTTCTGCTGTGCACATCATCCAACATTTCATCAGGTTGACCTCTGTAGCTTTCACCCCTGCATATTCAAACATTTTCGCTCTTGAAAGTTCATCAGCTGGGTTGGATTGCGACGGCACTCGTTCAACCCAGGTAACTAGTCCCAGCTTCTCTTCAGCAGTACATACTGAACGAACTATGAGGTTCATATGGCGATTGTCGGACTTGCATTTGATGATGCAGGACTGAGCACTCTGGTTGTCTGTAAAAACGACAGCTCTCCTGCCTTTAGCAAAAACACCAAATGTATGCAGGGCCGCCGCAATCGCTAGGCCTTCCAGCTCGAAAATCACTGTTTTCTGCTCATCTTTCTTGAGCTTCGCCACCAGCTCGGGAGGCACCTCTTCGCTGAAGCAACCCAGGCATTGACCGGCGTGGTCCAGAATCAAACCGCCTACCCCTGAATACCCCTCGGGATCGAAGGAAGCATCAACATAGATGTGTACCCAATCCAGGAAGTTGACATCAACTTGTCTGGGGGCATTCTCTGTTAGGAGTTCTACCATGAGTTCCAACGATTCCCTGAGCTCCTTGGCCACCACGCGGAAGCCTCTAGAGACGTGGGTGTTCAGTTCTTTCAGGCAATTCCGGAACCGTCGCCCAAACAAGTGGTTGGAGGCAAATTGCAGTCTGCCGCGCAATCTTTCTCCTTCTGCACGAGGTAGAACTCCTTCTCAAGGATTCCTCTCATGCAGGATATCAGCTCGTTCTGTCGGGCTTCAGTGTTCCTGACTGTTAGCATGCCCGATGGGCTCTTGGTGAGGTCGACTTCAACCCCCAAAACCTTGCAACACTGAGAATACGGCACAAGCTTGTCCGCTGACAGCTTCCAGCCTAGGAGTTGGAACAATGTAGACACGCACAGCTCGGTATGCTTGTCCAAACAGGCTGGGGTGATGCTCAGAAAGTCATCAAAGTAAGATGTCCATGTCAATTTCAGAAGGCTGCTTCCAACATGCCATATCCCGAGTGCGCACCTGAGAAAGGCAGTGACTGACGCGATAGACCCGAAAGGGAGCACTGCTTGCTTGTACACTTCCGGGCTTCCTGTCCGAGGATTGAAGATCACTATGTAGGAATCTGTGTCATAGGCGTCATCAGACAATGGTATCTGCTTATAGGCAGCTGCCAAGTCCCAGCACTTGGAGACGAGCTGCATGCAACGCCCATTCGCTCGAGCCGCAGTCATCAAAGCGGCGCCCAAACACGCTATGTGGTCTATCCCGTGCAGGGTGACGACTTCCACCTGGGTGACGGCCGAGTTCACAAGGCTGGCCTTGTAATCATCTATTGGCCTCACTTTGTCTTTCTGCATCACGCCAAAGCGGCGAGTCAAGGTGGCCCCACTTGGGATGGTGGAAGCGTCAATCGGCCCCTGGAGGAAGCCTAGTTCCTTCTCCTTCAAGGTTGCATTCAAAACACCCTCATCAACCAGGCGGTCACCGGAGCTCTTGACTGTTGCCAGCAGTGCACCACGTGCCCTATCGGCGACCCCTCTCAAAGCGGCGGTTGGCAATGCCGCAGGCCGAAACTTCTGGCTGAAATGATTTGAGGCAGGCAGCTTACCAGTAAGGTCGAAGCCGTTGCACATGTCAGCGATGAGTGATGAGTCTCGCGATCCCGCCTCGGCAAGGAGTTCTCCAAAAAGGAGCAACCGTTTGTTTTCAAGAACTTTCCGGCGCCTGGTTGACATATTCTGCTTGAGGGTCTTTTCTTCCCCCGCCAATTGGGACGACCTGGCAATCACTCTGCGTAACATCTCTGACCTGTGTTGCGCAACTGCTTGAGGCGACTGTTCAGTGATGAAGGCAACGGCCTCCTTCATGGCGCTTGGCAACTCGTCCGCATTCTGTCCAGGGTGTCCGGACGCAATGGCTTGGTCTACAAATTCTTTGGGACTTCTGTGGATCCCAATGGTTTTGTACCCTACCCTCGCGATATCCCCCAAAGTGGGAGTGGTAAGGAGTCTGGCATTAGGCGGCACGGGATGATGTGCCGGGATCTGCATGGTGTGGGAGAATTCACTGACCCACGGCAAGCCTCTGGCGGAGTACTGAGCTTGGATCTGGTGGCGAATGGAATCAAGCTCCTTGGCATGTTTGGCAAAAGTAGGAGTCGGGCAATTGACTCCGTGGTTCTGCAAGTGCAAAGCGACCATGGTGGCTAATTTTCGGGCCAGGGGCCAAGGGTATGCGGTTTCTTGGGCGGTGGCCCATCCGTTTTCTGTATGCCCCCAGGGTTCATGTGAGTGCTGGTTGTCGCACAAAAGCTCCATGCACTTGACAGAAGTGATGTTATGGACCAGACATGTGTATTTACGTCTGGCGGAGCCATACATGCAGTGATGAAAATGTGTGCGGAAATGGGGCACTTCTCTGAGAAAGGCTGCAAAGTGGGTTGTGTTCCACATGAAACTTCGTGCTGGGTTCTCCACTGAATATAGCACTCCGTGGTCATGGCATAGGCGGCACAGGTTCTGAGTAATTTCATAGAGTTTGTTGGCGGCTGCCACTTTTGCTGCATGAGTGGTGCTCAAATTGGTCAGCCCGTTAGGGAAAGCATCTGTCCGGAGAACCGGGGGGTTGTATCTGCCTTTACGTTTGATAAACCTTGCTCTGCTTGCTGTACCGCAAGGTGGTGCAAAGTGGACATAAATGCATGCTGTTTCCTGAATGATTTGCTCTAAAAAGGCAAGGCATTCTGGTTGTAAAAGATCTAATTGCAAAATTGGTGCAGCTAACTGGTCTGACAAAATATGGTCGATGCCAAACGCGTCGCGTAAACCAAGTTGCCGCAGAGAGGCGGTGAGTCTTCCGGTACCGGCAAAAACTTCAACTGCAAACAGCTGAAGGGCATTCTTGTTGGCACATTTGGCTGACAACTTTGCTTCGAAAGCGGCAAATGCTTCTGGTGCCATCTGAGGTAGTCAAGAATGGTGCTGCATGCTATGGGGTTTCCCACAGCTGGGCTCGGCGCAAACATGAACTCCTCTGGTGCACTGTCCACCAGGGGGTGCATCTGTACATCCTGATGGCAAATTGAATGGCCAGCAAATTCGGCGGCCATCTGTTGTTTCCAGGCTCTTGCCCACGAGGTCCTTTGGGACATTAGGACCTCGGCCTCTTTTGTTTTTGGTCTTGCCCTTCCCTTTGCCCTTGCGGGAGGGTTGGCCATGAGCTCCAGGTGTGCCCTTAGGCGTTGGCTTGGTTTCCTCATGCTTTCTTTTGTTTGGGTTTCCCTTGGGAGTTGGCGCCGCCTTTGGCGTGTGCGTGGCCAGTGGCAGCAAATGAAAACTGACACTAGGTCGTACAAGGGCTTTGGGCAGCTCAACCTCGAGGGGCAAATCGCCGTTGGGAGTGCGTTTCAAACTTGTGATCATTTCTGCCAAATGGAGAAACACAGCTCGGTCAGCTCGCAGGACTTGCACCACGGTTGTGTTAGAGTATCCAGGTGGGGCATCCTCTTGGAGATGGCTCAAGAGCTCTGCATGGTCCAAGTCGAAGGCCAAGGCTCTCCGGCGGAAAGCTTGAACCAACTCCAGCTCTGTGCGAGTTGCGCAAGTGTGGTCAACTGGATGCTCTTTCACTGTGAGAGATTCGTTGTCAAGTGCCAAGTGTTTTGGGGGCTTCTTTTGTGACAACTCAAAACGACGTGTAACGAACTTCTCTGGGTGCAAATAGGTGAGCGTGTCTTTCTCAAGCATGGTAAAGACTAAGTCATAGGCTGAAAAGGCAACTTCTTCGTCTCCCTTGAAGCGGAGTCCTGTCAAACGCCTCTGTTGGTCTTGGATACGTCGGTCTCTCTCAGCGGTTGGCAGAATGCAGTGGGTGCTGACATCGTCTTTCCGTCCAACTTCAGTTTTGATGTTGGCTACCACCAACGTGTGGGATTCGAAAATCAACAACTTTGTGGACGTGATCGTTCCCATGTTGATGGCGATCCTGTCTTGGTAGAAGTCACGTACCTGTTGTTCTGTTGGTGATGTTCCTGGCGGAGTGACTGCGAATGCCATCTGGGCTATAGATGAGACATTGTTGTCAACTATAGCCTGTACTTCTTCTGAGCTCAGCCCCGCTTTGATCGCTCTGTCTTTGAGTGCCGCTGTGGAGTGGATGAGAGATGAAGCCTCTCTAGGGACATTTGCCATGGCTTTCTCGCAAAACGCAGCTCTGCTAAATCGAAGAATTCAGAAAAACTGAGAGTGACTAACGGGACATGCCAAGTATGGGAAACATGTTGTGGTTGACCACGTCATACATTTTTTTTTTTTGGCTTGGCCAAAAAGGAATGGCTGAGTGGTCGAGCGGAGCTCATGCTGGCATGTGCAAACAACGAAAGTTAAAGGCATAATTGCTGTGAATGAGTGGCCGTTCTTTTGAATCCGCTCAGGCTGACTCTAGGACTCGCGTGCATCTTTTGCACTTCCGGTACTCTAGAAAAGAGGTGGACTCAACTACCGCATGGTCTTTTGTTGCATGGACACCGCACACGAACGTGCTGTTCTCCTCGTTGAGCTTGAGGTGCACGATTTTGCTGAGTTCATGCTGATACATAATTCCCAGGCCCCAGGAACTTTGCTGGACATCGGGGTCAGTGCCCCCAACGGTGAGCAAATGTCCAGCCGTCTCACTGTCTGAGTCGGTTTCCGATGAACTGGACGAGGAGGAGCTCTTTCCCGATGAGGACGAACTGGCTGAGTTGTTGTGGTCCGGCTGGTCCTCGGCACAGTCAGGCCTTGTGGGCTCCTGGATGTGGCCCGATCTGGTCATGTCCGGATGGAGAGCCCCGACCCTAATACGCCTTAGGACATCCTCCATGGCCCGTAGGGGCGCTGCCAACATGTCGCGGGAGTATGTCTCGAGCGAGCCCTTCTGAGTGCTATGGTGCCCCAACACCAATCGGTGGTGGGGCTCAGTGCCTGCTTTGGCAAGCCAGGAGAGCACCGTGCACTTTAGGCTGTGAGAAGTCACAGCCTCCAAGTTGAAGCCCCCTTGCTTCAACAGTTCTCCAAGCCACTTTGTGGCTTCGGACGCTGAGACGCTGCGTCTGTTCCAGCCTCCTGTCTTGTCGGGTGCTGGGAGTATTGGTCCCTTGAAACCCTCGTTGAAGCATAGGTTGACTTCCTTTGACAGATTGTGCCATACCAGGGCCCAGCATGGATTTGTAAGACCCCAAATGGGGGTCACCAATGGCAGTGGCAAGCCATGTCTCGCTACCTGAGCTGCCGTCTTGTGTGAAAAGGTTGCAAACTCAATGTAGCCAATGGTTCTGCTGTCAATGATGCTCACGTCCAAGACAAAGTGGCTCACATCTTTGAGGTCTGACCAGCGGCACCTACCAAATAAAGCAAACAGAAATGCTCCAGCTGCGTATCTGTCGAAAGGGTCAATGGCTGGGTCTTTCACCACGTTTTCCAGGAATGTCACCTCTGGCACGGTAAGGGGTCGAGCTTGTTTCCTCTTGGGCCTGGAAAGGGCCATCTTGTCTAAGACTCCTTTCACGAAGGCTGAGACTAGTGGGATCTCAGGGTTCGCCACTGGGAGCCCCAACACGTGTGTGCCAAAATGCACTGCTTCTACAAATGAGGTCAGCCCAGCGTACGTCATCCCATCTTGATGCTTCTCCCATACGTAGTCTGCAACTTCGTCTTGGGTGAACGGTATGGGGTGCCTCTTGTAGTAAAATCCCCTGTGCCACAGGCAGAACTGCAAGAGGCTGTGCGCCCTCTTGGCAATTGTGTTTGGGCTCCTTGCTCCACAGAGGAGCCTGATCTGGCGCAGGTTTTTCTCGACGTCACCGGCGATGAAGGAAATGCTCTTTGGGCAGCTGTTTGGTCCAGACACCATCACAGTGTACAGTTTTTCCAAAGCTCTTCCCCATTTCGCCTGGTCCATTTCGGGGTCGGTCAAGGTATTCTTGAACGAAATGGCTCGTTCATACAGCCTGTTGGTACACACATCCGTTCTCTGTCGCTTGGCGTGGCTCTCCAAGCTGCCTGGTCTGTTCGAAGGCTCAACTTCAGAGTGATCCAGGGTGTGGGCAATCGCCGGCAGTGTAGCCTCCTGTACCATGGGGGAATCTCCGAAAATCGTCGCCATGATGCCTGTCTCCCATGGCAAGGAGAGCCCATCAGCCAAGTTGGCCCCCAGCATGGCTTGGTGAATGATCGAGTCCAACCTGGCCCTGTCTGCATCAGTTAGCTCACCTTCCTCTTCGGCAGGTTCTTCACGAACCACTGAGCGCTCTCCTTGTGGGCTGTATCCGTCCAGTCCAAAGAAGTCTTCCTCACCACCTATTACGTCTGGTCCACCTGTCTCAGCGTCACGCGGTGGAATCCCCGAGTGTGAGTGATCAGAGTTTTCTACATCATCGCCGTCTGGTTGTTCCGGTGACCCCTGGTAAGGGCCCTCCATAGCCCCATCATGGCAATCGATGTCTTTGGGAAGGGGCAAAGGCGTTCCCTTCTCTGGCAAGGAATCTTCTGAGTCCATATTTGAGCCTATGAAACAGAAATAAGACTTTGGGCGGTCATGTTGTGAAAAAATTGAGGTAATGCTTTTGGAATCGTTCCGCATCTGTCTTTTTCAGGTGTCCACTGCTTGATGCCGGCTCAGTCCTCGAGGTCTCATCTTACAAGATGGTCAACAAAAGCGCATGCACAAATCATCAACGCAGAAAGGCTAACCAATGAATTCAACGATTGAGTCCAACAAGATCTTGACCTCTAAAAGGATTTTAAAAAGTTGCTCCTCGTCGGGCTTCGTGCAGCTTATTATCATATGGTCCAGGAGGTTTGCAAAAGCATCCAAATGGTCTTTGAAGACTGGTGAATGGTCGGTTCTGAGAACCCCTAGACTCGCCTGCATGAACAACGGGGAGCGCTTTCTCTGAACTTGGCTGCGAAACGTGTGTGGGTGATCTTCCCTATTGCTGCGGTACCATAATTTTGTGACTTCCAACTCATGGTAAAAATCTACAAAGAGATCAATGAAAGAAGGCGTTCCCATGAGCCGGAAAATTTCATGTAAGCAGGCTTCAGTCTTTGTAACCAATCTCAGCCATTCTTCTCCTTCTACGAGGAGAGTCGCTACCATCACAGCCATCGTTCCAATGTTTTGCCCAATCGGCAAACTACGGCGTTCTCGGACCTTATCAAGCCTGGCACTTGAAGCGCCAGCCTGATCACTGGGCTGCATGCTGCTCCTGTGGATGAACAAGTTTCGGTGTGGAGGTCCAAGAAATGGTCTCTGTTGGCTATGACTTGCAAATCTCCGTAGTTTTGGCTGGGAAACGGTACTCCGCATTAGGCCGAGCCTTCTCCGATGTTGGTTCGACAAATCCTATAGTGACATCCAACTCACGACGGACTGAAAAGGCCAATCTGATCGGCTGACTTTGATTAATATATGTGGAAGAAACTTTCTTGGGGGTATCTGAGTCTACGACCTTCCGTCGGCTGCTCAGGGCGACGTGCCCAGCTCAAAGTCCGCTCTGTCACCTCGACATGGTGGACTGGGCACTCGCCCTTATTGGCACACTCGTGTCAAATCAGTGGTGGCTCCTACGGCACGTGCCGGACTAGTTCGACCCTCCCTTTCGCTCCAGGTATTGAGGACGCGACGGGAATTGCCACCTCTTCACCTAGGAAGGGTGGTCCCTAACAAAAAGGGGGGAGGAATGGAAACACTGGACGGGTTGCTACTCAGGCCGGGACACTCGTCACCAGCAAGGCCTAAAAAGGGGGGTCAGCAACTTCACTGTCTTCAGTTGTCACTGTACGACATCTCAGGCTTACACGTGAAGGGGAAATACGTAGGATGTCACCTGACGATCCCACTGTAACCCCTTTCACAAAACACTCTGGATGAAGTTCACTTGAACCTTCTATGATGTAATCGGGCCTTGAGTTTCCGGTCCCTCTTCGGGTTTGAGCCACTCACCAAAGCCACAGGACGGTCTAAAGTTGGAACGTTCAACTTGGCATCACAAGGTTCCAAAGAGTATATTATTAAGGTTTGAGTCATTGCACAAGATCAAAAGACATGCGCACACCCCCCACTAAGATGGCTTTTGACATATGGAATTTAGTCCGCATGTTCGGATGCGGCAGCTGGCTCAGACTGACGTGGGGAGTCAGGGTACCAAACGGAAAGTTCGATGGGCTGTCGAGGCGTGAGGACAAGGGGTTCACCTGTGGAAACGGCTCTTTCAAGTCGTTTGATGCGATCCTCTAAACGGCCGATAACGACAGACTGCGAACTGATGAGATTTTCATATTGTTGTAAAGCAGGAAAAACTGATACAAAATGAAGGTACACCTGAACAGGTCTGGTTCCTTGAGCATGGTGTTCCTGTGGCGTGGCCACCGGCGCATGCTGGAGCTGATGAAAGATGCCCAAGCTTCGCTGATATTCTGTATAAGACGAGATTTGTACAAAAACTCGTCGGGGCCAGTCCAATCCTTCGACAGTGGTTTTGAGGTCCACTGGGGTTGAATTGCAGAGGATACGTACAAGGCCTGGTGTATCAACGTCAAGGCGAAAAACTTGAGCCACCATTTGTTTCAGGGGCAAGTTGACCAAGACGTGCAGCACAACGCCGCCCCAGGGTGTCGGTGGGCCACCATAGAGATCTTCGTCACTGCTGGACTCGGTGGGCTGCAGAGGCGGGTCAAGGACCCGACGGTCTTCCATTGTGATGAAAAATTCCAGTGAAAGAATAAGCGCTACGATCCCAGCGAAAAAGGAGCCCACGATCCAAAAAGACAACGAAAAACCAGAAGGACGTAGATCACGATAAACTATGGCTCCACGCTGTCGCATAACGAAAATTCGTTGGATGAAATTAGGGCTCACTTGAGCCACTTGTTATTGGCACAAAACTCGTGATGTGTTTCAAGCTGTGCATCTCCATGTCCACTTTCCTTTCTAATGAAAGGAAATTCAACATCCCTTTGTCAAAAATAAAATTTCATCAACAGGTTGAGTTACATCGTCATTTATTCATATGATTCATATGTTGTAATTTACAGTATCTGTTCAAGACATTTCAAGACCCCAAGAACAAGAAGTCCAACTAGTAACTAGTCAGATTTTATCACGAAGACAAACATCAGACAGAAGCAACGAACATCCTCTCTGTGCCTTCACCGTGTGGGAGATCAGCTTTCTTGAAGAAAGACCTCCAAAGCCCAGATCACTGTTGAGTTCACGTCGAGTTGGATGCGCTTCCCACGCTACACCTCAGAAGACCTTTCTCTGAACCTGCATCTTGGTGGATCCGTTTTGTTGAGTTTGTCTGCTCTCCCCGTCAAAGAGGAAGAATGAAGATGCTTACCATTCGCAACTACTGGGAAAAAGTAGGAAAAAGTCAATTTAGAAGCAACGACTTGTAAATCCATAGAATGAGTAATTGTTTGAGACTGTCGTTTAGCATGTTTCACACCAGGCATCACTACCTCCAAAATTAGCGACAGGTGCAGAATGGAGCAAATGCTGCACTGGCAAAGTCATGACACTGCGAAGCAAGAAATGCTAATCTACAACCTGGAAAAGGAAACAAAATCGTCTATTCTGCCTTTCCTGAAAAAAAAATACATAAAATCCACTTGCTTCCAGTCCTTGCCAACCACAAAAGCACCCCATCCCCAACACCTGTTGCACGGTTCTTGCTTGCATCTTTCTTGACATTCCTGCAGCAGCATTGGGATGAAGCTATGGCGGACATCACGCAAAATCTTTGGTATTCACTTATTCAATGCAGATCAACAGGAATTGATCCATAGAATCCATAGATCTCCTTGCCACTGAACCATCACTGTCCACTGTCGCGGAATGTTGGCCTGTCAAAATGCTTCGTAAGAGCAGAAAATCAGCTGGGATAATGGATAACAAGGAAAGAAATCAATGGGTTTCTGTTGGATCTTAGAGTGACTAGATTTGGGGTGATTTGGGTATAAATCCAAGAATCAAAACTGATGGTGATCACATGTCATCACAGATGGTGATAGTTTCCATTATCACGCAATGGACTTGCAGGTGCGGATGCAGCTCAGTTTTGGAAGTGATTCCTACCAAAGCCCGTGGTGTCGCTAGCGAACTTCCAATTCTTGCTGAGATGGGGATCCAAATCGAAAGGATATGACAAGTATTGACAAGTGATCAATTACCCTCCACAGTCGTCCCCACTTTGACTTTTCTGAATGGGTCAGGTTCAGAAAATATCAAAAAGCTCCATCGTTGTAAACTCTTTTTGTTGCATGATTTTGCCAGTGAAAAACACCTTTAATTTTGAGGGATCACTAACCATGCCACAGGGATGGCCATCCACACTCAGTCAGGCCGAAAAAGGCTGTGGCCACGCCAGAATCGTATGCCAGAATCGTATGGGGGCTCGGTTTCGGGTTGGTTCATTGAGGGGGAACCTAAAACACAGGAGATTCACCAACAAATATGGGGAATTAAAAGCGATAGTGGATGGTGATGCTGCAAAAAAATAAGAAAAAGAAAAAATGATAAAAATGTGGATTGGTTGGTTTGGTCGGTTTTGTTTTCGATTAAGCTATTTTTCGATATTTTTCGTGTGGTTTTTCCTTTCCCTCACCTCATCAATTTGGGCAGCTTCAGGTGCATACTAGTCTATAAATGTCTATAGTCTATGGCTAATAGGCGCTTTCTGATTTTCTCGGCATCAAGCTCAGTACGTTGTCTGACCTGTGCCAAAACCCTGTGGACCCACAGAAGTGCAAATATTTTAGCTGTGGTCCGTGGAGTCCGTGGTCCCTATGGTTGCTGGATTGGGTCTCTTGTGTTCTTAAAGATTCTGAAAGTCTCACGGAAGCCTTCTTCAGCGGAGGAGAAATCATCTGTTGTGGTACTGGATGGTACTGGTACCAAGTGGTACCGATTGCTACCTGTTAATACCAGCCTTGATGTTTCTTCCGGCCTTTGTCGACAGGCCTAGGCGTTGGAATGGCAGGGTATCAAACATGTTTCTCTCCAGAGACAAATGGCAATGCACTCTGAATGACCAAGGCTTAGTGCCAATCCTCGCAATTTTGGACAACATCTGACTGCCATCTCGAGCTGCACGATTCGATTCAAATTGAGCTTAGGCACAGGTCTTCATCAGGGCCAGTGGTATCTTCTTCTGCTATCTGCTCAGTCTGCTCGTGCAAGTTTGCGGCTCGCTCTTTCAAACCTCCGCATCTGGTTTGCTTCTCTTCTCTAGCCAAGCACTGCTGTCAGGCAACATATTTTTGCCTTTGGGAATGACAAGCTCAGGATTGCCAGTGCGGAGTCAACAAACAACCTGGACCTCTGCCACTCAACATGACGCAATCCTCGTCAGTCACTGGAAATAGATGGACTCGCGTCATACACAACTACATTTTCTTCACATTCATTTTAGATACTTTTGGTGGTCCTTCCACAATCATGGATACTTTTGGTGAGGTCACTTGTCAGTCATGTCAAGTCCAGCAACAAGCCACCGATCAAACTAAGTCTGCTCAACAAATGCTCCGTCATCCCGCAGCTCGACTCACAGATGAAAATACCGAGGTACCTCTACAGCCCTATGGCAAAAAAAATGCTAAAAAGTGAGACCTGGTGAAACAACTGTTTACATATGTTTACATAAAGTGTACATATTCCAGGATTCCAGAAACTGCCATGACATCCCATGACATCTTGCAGTGTTTTCTTGTGTCCATGAAATGTCTGTGCTGCCGCCTTCGGATCGCAGAAGCCGACTCAAGTGCCTGCGACACGTCCGACAGGTCCGACAGGTGCGGAATCCTCTCGGATTGCCTCTTTCAAAAACGTGGCATAACCTGGCTATAGCGCCAACCATAGCCAACCTTTCAAAAATAGACCACAAAGAGTGCTGTTAACACAACCGCAGTGCTAATTTCATCTAATTTCGGCCTTAAACTTCAGCATTGGGGAAACTTCCTTTGTCTGGCGCGCTGATTGAGGTCTCCACAGTTTGCAGTGTTTTCTGGCCATTACCCGCCCATTCAAAGCAGTTCCCTCCAGAACGCTACTTCTTTTCCGTCCTGGAACCAGGTTGCACATGACCTGAGCTAGCTGCCACAACTGTTCCTGGTTAGCCATCAGTAGTGGCTTCGGGCAAATGTGTGCGTATCAATCTTATTCTGGCCACGCTCCCGGAAACTTAGAATCGGACTCCCTAATCTTCTGCCCATAGGTCTCTCCTCTGTAGAATCAGGGTTGAAAGATGTTGAAAGATGTTGAAAGAAAGAAAATGGACGAAACCTGTTGCAAAGGCACTCTTTGTAAAGACGAACAATTTTTGTCGTTGCAAGCTCTACCACGTCTACAATTTCTGTTGTTGGATCCTCCTGAGATGCCAAGAGCTGGGGTATTGCCTTAGTGAGAATCGTGCGTCTGAAGTCGGGTTCCTGCTTGAGTGCTGCAGGAGGTATGTAAGTTGAAAGGTTTTGCAACCAAATAGGCTTGCAACATGAACTTGGAATTGAAAGAATCTGTTTGTTCTGTTGTTTTCAAACATAATTGGTATATCTTGGTAGCACATGCATAACAACGCAATGACAACTGGGCAAGCAGCGAGAAGGAATGCTAGATGTCTCATGGACTTGGACCTTTGGCGCCAGGGAACAGGGAGGTGCCAACACTCGAAATGCGATACGAGGACACTGAGAAGACCAGCTTCTCAAGTTCCCACTGGGTAGAGAACCTGAACATGCCTAATGTGATGTTTTTATGTGAAGGGCAATTTCAGTGTCGAAGCAACACATGTTGGACAAAAAAAACCTAACTTGGCACAGAAAAAATATGAGTTTGGAATTATTCTACGACATGCTCCCTGAGAAAACTGAGCGACAGATTCAGAAACATGAACATAGTATAACATAGTCACAAAAAAAGTGTGCACTGTGCAGTTTTACGGCGAAGCGAACGTCTAAAGGCCCGGCCAAAGCATCAGCTTTTGCACTCAAGGAAGCTCTGCATCGGCCGAAAACCTCATAGTGTTTGGCATCTGCTTCAATAATTTAGGCACTGCGCAGGATGTATCGCCCAAGGGACACCGAAGTCAGAGTTGTCACTGAAAGTTCACAATTTCCTGACCATCGATTCAGCCAGATCTTTTCAAAGCCAAGTCACTTATGAAAGGCAATGTTGAGCAGCTCACAAAATTTCTGACCGCGGGCTGAGGGAGAGCCCAGACTAGGCACATCCCTTGGGCCACAGTGGCTATGTGACATACACCTCTGATAACAAAGATCGTGGACCTACATGCCACAGCCGTACTAATTGTAGGATTTTGTTGTTTAATTTGCCTTCAGGAACCTCGTACAAATGCAATTCACTTCTGAATCAGGTCAGAGATTTTTCCAGAATAGATTGCAACGTATTTCAAGAGCAACCCAGTACCACAATATTAAGGTCGCAGAATCACAGGGCAAAGCAGAGAAAGGCGAATTGATGGGGGCTGGACCAAACGCTGCGGCATCCCATCTTCCTGGCAGCTCATGACAGCATGTTGCAACAGCTGTTCACCCGAAGACAAGGCTTCCTGGAAAAAAATGAAAGAAACAGGTAAAAAACAAAATGTTTTAAAAAAATCAAGGAAAATAAAAGGAACTTTGCTATATGTTAGCAGAAGAACATTCTGTGAATAGAAGGCCTCGGCAGGTACGCTTGAGTAGCCGTCCCGAATTGACTTCTGGATCCCGTTACCTCATCACAGCGGCGCACAATTGCCCTTGAACAGTGAAATGCAAATGACTTTTGAAACATTTTGAAACTGTCTATTTTTCTTATTTTCTCTTGGAAATAATGTCAAAATATGTCAAATCAAGTGGATATCAAATGATTTTTTTTAGTTCCGTGTGGAGCTGAGTGAGACACTGGGAGGAGGATGCGACTCCTGCAACAGCCCAAATATGCCCAAATACATATCTCACTTATTCTCACTTCATTTCCTTTGCTCTCCGATCCCACAAGTCAGCCTGAATCTGACTAAACTATCTTAAGACAGTTTGAGGCGCTGCCTTCAGCTCTTTTCAAATGATTGGAAACTCATCTGATTGGCTAGACTCTCCGTGTCATCGCTCCTATCACGGACTCCAATTTTTTTCAAGCCTAAGAAGAGCAACCTTTACTCTCCAAAAATTGCATATTCTGATGCTCCTCCAACTCCTGTCGAAGATCTGCTAGCTTTGACCTCTTGTCGCATGCGAAAGCAATCAAGCTCAAGGTTCAGTATGGTTCAATAGTCATACAATACATCAATACGTCCCAAAGGCATACCAAAGGCATCACAGGCATCATTCGACTCGTTCGACTCTACACGGACAGCACGGACGTCCAGCACGTCACAAGTCCAGTACCCGTCGGACATGGACGAAAGTCACGTCGAATACGTCGATCACGTCAGGAAAGTGCGAAACGACACCACTCTTGGCTTCTCACGCCAGCTCGTGCAGGCTGGTTCTCCAGCTACCACACAGCTCCTGAAGGCAAGAAAGTAGTACATAGCTATACACATTATATAGCTATTACCTTCGTTTCGATCAACATTCAATCAGTTCAATCAGTTCAACTTGAGGCCCAGAGGGGTGCACAAAAGCTAAGGTTTATATGACTTGGAAACATGATGGGGCTTTGATATGGTTAGGACTTAGATTGTTGAGAGCTCAGCACGCCCCTGGCAGGATTTGAGCCTGTGACCATCTGCTTCCAAGACCGCTGAGGGGTGACGGGGGGGTTCACGTGAAAAATCACTGTGTTGGACTCAGAGCTGCCCCTCCCAAGAGTAAACTCCAGCTACCGCTAGCTTTCGTGATCAGTTCAATCAGTTCAATCAGTTCAATCACACAGGAATCGCACTGCGCACATTCCTGAATGAACAGTATTGAACAGTACTGCAAGATCTAACAGAGATCTAACACTGCACGTTTGTGAAAGGAGCAACAGAAAAGGCAAAATCTAGCGTCCTGGTCCAGGGCCACCAGAGATCTTCGGGCCATTTCTGCCCAATCCCGGGTCAGGAACGCAATACCAGCTGCAGCATCTGCCTGGTCAACCAGTTGAGAAGCCAACTGGCCGCTGAGTATCGCCCAGCGTCGCGCACCACCCAGCAAATGGTTCCACCATATGCTACCAGCAATCAAGCCTAGGCTGGGTTTCAAGAAAAGTTTTTGAAAAAAAAACATGTCGGAACATGTCATGTCAACCAAACTCTCAAGTGTTCAAGGGCAAGACAGCAAACCCTTTGTCCTCAGACTTGTTCAGCCAAGAAACAGTACAGAAGAAGACTGCCGAGGCTGAGGAAGGCAGGTGCTGGCAACGAAGGTGCTCCCAGCAAATGCAGCATTGGTAGCATCAGTCCAAAGACTGTGAGGCTCATTGTGCACCATGACGCCCAGCGCACTGCATCAATTGGAGTCAGCAAAGGAAGGAGCAAAAGACCTGAAACAGTTTGGAGCAGCTTGAAAATGCACATGCCGAGATACAGCTCCGTGCAAGTCTTGAAATGAATGGAATGCCCAATTTTATGAATACATGGAGCAGCTTCAGCAGCCAACCCAGCCACCCAGCCACCCAGCCACCCAGCCAGCCTTCTGCCCTCCTTCCCCAGGCCTCCAACGGCAGTGTATCCAGCTGATGGTCTCCACAGCTCTTCATTCCCTGGCCATTGGACTCCAGATACTCCTGGGGTTATCGAGGGAGCACGCAACTTGAACCCTTGCTTCCTCACTGTCACACCTTCATTTCAATATATTGTTGAGACAGTGTGATATCCATCCAGTGTCTGATACGAACTGGTTAACTAGCCAACTATACGTATGACGTATGGTTACTGTCGGGTTGTCAAAGAGGCACATTTCATGTTAGTTTCTTGCATCTTCATTGAAAAGAAAGAGAAAGCTGGAGGACATGTAACACATGTGATAACATGCATAAATTGTTCATGTCCAACTTGCAAAATCTGGTCGAATCTGGTCGAGTTTCCATGTCTTCTGATGTCTGCCAAGGCTAGCAGCCGCTTCCCAGAGTCCGTTTTGGCCCAGCGCAGCAGTTCCGCCACCCGCACTGCGGGTGGTGGCTCACGTGGGTTGTGGAGCAGTGCTTCTTGCCGGAAGTTCCATGCATTGTCATGAGCAGATTCGACGAAGGATGCTAAGGTCTCATCCAAGTCCTTGGAATGCAGACTTTGGCTGGGTATCTGGCAGCGAATCAGAGAAATGGGTTGTGCCTTGGTATTACTCATTGCCCACTACAAGTCTGCTCTAACCGTCTAACCTTGTCAAACGCTACAGTAGACTCCTGCAACCCCTCAAGCGTCACAAGCATCACCATTGGCCCAGTCTGCACACAGAAGGTCCAAGATTCTGCCTTTGCCAAGCGTGGGATGAGCCGACGAGCTCGCAGAAGTGCACTCGCAGCCGCCTTCGCATCACCAGCGGCCAGGGCAGCAGCACGGTCCTGTCACAGGTCCGCCAAGATCAATGACGTTCCATAGTTGATGATGTTCATATTATATTCATGTTATGTTCATGTTATGTTCATGTTATGTTCATGTCATGTTCATCATGTTCATCATGCTCACCATGTTTAACAATGAACCCAGGAAAAACTTAACTAACCATTCCTCTCTGAACATCTGACAGACCTTTATACACTGTTGTCATATAGCAAGTCTCGGTTTGCGTGCGACCCTTTCAAATTTGCAACCCTCCCGCTTTCTTGCTGCCAAAGGGCAAGGGTCAACACGAATGATCTTCCTCGGCTTCCGCTGAGAATTCTCATCGTGTTCACCAGCAGAAAGCTGTCAGCCAAGTCATGCATAGGCCTCTCTTTTTCTTCTCTCCATCGCAGCTTCAATGGTGCCTGATGCTCTAGTGCCTTTTCGAAGGTTTGGTGATTCTCCTGCACACAAAAAGAGAGAGTTTACAGTGGCATGCAAAAGTCCTGAAAAAAGGTCTGACGAGTGTGATAAAGTCATGAACTGAACATATTTCTGAGAAAAATATAGTCTATATGTCTATATATATCAATCTATGTCTATATAGATATAGGAAAACATGTTGAAAAAGTTTGGGCCGAAACAAAGCGTGACATCAGCGTGACCTGCAGCCCAGCAAAAAGAGGGAGCTGAAGCAGGCCAGGTACCAGCCGCCGCAGGATCGTCCCAAAGGCAGCCAGCTCGGCTGTGGTCCCAGTGTACGAGTAGGGCCTGAAGGGTTCAAGATTCCAAATTCAAAAGGGCCATGGTTGGAAAATGTTGGAAAAACATGAAAAGAAACTCCATCTGCCAACCACAGCACCAAAGATGTTTTGTGACAACAAAATAGAAAGTAAACTCCTGAGCATATCAGGATTGAAACGATGGGGCAAGCCGTCTAGCCTAGCCTTTTCAAAGAAAAGCGTGAGTGGTCTGCCAGAATGTCACGAATCCACGGAGGAGCTCCAGCCAAGCCAGGTTTGGGTCGTGTTGCTTTCTGCAGAGCAATATACGCGCTGGTGGCCAAATACACATTCGCCAAGGGATTGATGAATCCACCAGGAATCACGGTCGGCAAGCGTTGCAGGACCATTCTACCAACTTCAAAGCCAATTAAGGCCTTTGCTTCTTTGGCTGGAAACTCCTTCAGCATGCTCGTCTGAATGACCTGAGTCAGCACAGAGACTGCATCCATTGACAAAGAAAATGCCCTTGGGTAGATATCATTCATAAACAAATATATAACACCTCGTTACTGGCATTGCGTTTTTTCATTCTCCAGAACACGGCAGGCTTTCTTAGCCACGCAATTATTCCATGATCTTTTGCCATCAAATCGTACCATGAAATCATCAAATGGTACCGAGAAATCAAAATGTACCGGGATGCCCTTCCAATTAGTTCAGTACATCTTAAAATTGGTTTCCTTTTTCTTGCTTGAAAAAAATATTAAAAAATAATGAATTATAACAGAAGAAGTTGTGTTTTCAAAGAGGAAAAAACTGATTTTCAAGGCTAAGATGTTCATTGTTCGTGGCTAAACCTATTTACGTGGCTAAAAAAAAACTGTTCAAGGTCAAAGATTTATCTTTTCGGGGCTAAAAATCGGTCCCCTCCAGAACACAGTTCACTATACCTGAGGACTTCCGGGGCGGGGGGGTCTGGCAATGCCACAGCCGTGGTGTCACAAGGGTGACATCATGGCCACCAACCAAAGGTGCACCAGCGCCGCTACCAGATGCATGAGGAGCACTTAAGGGATAAAATATGAATGATGATCAGAATTCTGATCATATCATAGTTACATCATCCTTCAAAAAGGACTTCTCTGTTCAATATTACCAGCAGTCATGAAGTAGACACAATCATGCATCAATTGATGAAGTACATGTTTCTAATATGCAGTTTATTTCTGCTCCATGACGGTGTCTCGATGTCTGTATCATGATTTTTGTTCATAGAACCACTATCATGTTGACCCTGGTATTATTCCTTGGCGCGGTCGCCTTTGCTTTTGTCCAGGTCGGTGGATATCTTATGAGTCATGGTGTTGCGATCTCAAGTTGTCGTCGCTATGTTTGCTGGAATTGACCACAGGCGCAAAGATCACACGTATGATTCATGGGAAAATGTAATGACATGCACAACAAAGAGAGTTTGCAGAAGAATGACAACATTGCAAAATCTACAGTTAAACATGGATTTTGACCTGTTGCAAAATGAAATTTGTTTCATTCCGTTACCGTAGTAGTTGTTTCAGCTGTATTGGCAAGCTGCGATGATTCCGCGTGCCGGTGCTTTGGTCGAATATGTCCACACAGGTACCGACCTTTTGCTACGTGGTGTGACCTGCCAGCTCATGGTGCTGGGAAGACCATCAACAAACTGACTTTGGGCATTGGCAGACTGCGAGAAACATGTTTTTCTCGAGTTTTTTCCAACTTTGACCACCTTGACAGTGTAAAGCCGTATAAAGCCTTGACATGGCCTTAACGGGGGCTTAGCCCAAACAACAAAACGAGCACACTGCGTCCCTGCGTCGCCTTGTTTGGTGGCCACTGCTCGTCCAGCCACAGTTCCGGACAGCGAAGAGCCTTGGTGACGTGTTTCGACGCGGGCCCTCTCCGTGAACGGCGCGTTTCGACGTCCAGCCCCAAGACCAGGCAGACTTCCTGGCAGAAATTTTACATAGCCTAGTCATCCTAGAGACAAAAATTGTGAGATGGTACTAGAAAAACATGAAAAATCCAATCTCAAATTCAACGACTGCTTTATGTTCTTTTCTCCCGCGTCATTTTACCATGCCAAGTACTTCAATGTGCTTTGGCTCAAGCTGCATGGCTCAAGCAGCATACTTTGGTGTCAGCAGAGGTGGGACAAGGCTTTGAGCCTGTGGGACTTGAGTGGCCTATTTTAGGGTAGCTAGTCACCTTGTTTGCGCAGTAGTGTCAGAGCCTGCTACTTTCGCATGGTAGCGGAGCTTAAAAAAACCCAGGGAACTTTAGTAGAACAATGGCCCTTGAATCTGGAGAGTTTGACTGTGAATGTTGTGTATGATGGAAGTTGGGACTTTCAGGTCAAATTCATATGATGAATCATGGTATGACAAGTCTTGGGACGACGGTTGGGATTGGTATTCGTATCAGGAACCACTTTACTTTGGAACTCTCAAAAACTGTCTGCAGGATCTGGCACCAAGGCACTTTTGGAGCAAGTTTCGGCTAGTTCCTCTGCTGCAGGAACTGTTCAGACTTTGCAGTCACCACTTCCTCCACAAGACTTCACAGCCTTCAAAAATTTTGACCTGGAGGAAGCCTTCGGCTAGAACTCTCCCATGCTTAACGTTGCACTTTTTGCAGCCGTGACGATGAGTGCGGTCTCACCAAGTTCTTCACGTTCGTTGTAATTCCATGGCATGAATGCACATGATGACATGTACTCCAGCGTCGTTGACTTTCGTATGCCTGTTTCACAGTTTCATATTAAGAATGAACTTGTGATGTAACCTGTTGTCACTTTCATGAAAAAACGGTTCATGAACTTTGTTTTCTGTAGACCAGGTTGGCATGGAGTTGAATACCACTTTCCATGACCGTTGGCTTGCTAATCACTTGGTAGTATCAACAACTCTGGATGCTGACCATTGGATTCTTTTTGACAGTGGTGCTTTGGCCAATTGCTGCCCAAAGAACTTTGGGGGAGAATGGCAACTTTTACCGTCAAACGGTGAACCTCCACCTTTGAGAAGCATCAGTGGACAACCTTTACATGTGTATGGCCGTCGTTTCATTCGTATGACTTTGGATGGTGTTCCTGTATGCTTTCACTTTTATGTGTGTGTCATGTTCCTTATCCGGTGATTTCTGTTGCAAAGTTACTTTTGCAGGGATACAAGGTGAACATGGGCTTCCCTGACACATGTACTTTGAGAACACCTGATGGACAAGAAGCCAGGGTTGTTCGTCATGGTTCACTTTTGTTCCTATGAACCATTCAACTAATATGACTTTGCACCTTTGCGCAATGAATTTCATGCTCAGTTCAACGCTAAGGTTCCCCCTGGTTTGCTGGTAACTTTTAACCCAGTGTGCTATCATGCTGATCGACGGGTTTTGAAGGACAATATTCAATATTTATTTTGATTCGGCTTCATCCTCGTGCCAGAAAGACACTTTTCGTTCCATATGGCACGCAGGATCGACCTGTCCCTGTTGAAGGCTTGGCCTCGCGTCGAGTCACAGAAATGGAACTTGCGGATAGAACCAAGCAGACTTTCACCGACAATTGGCGAAGGTGTGATGATCCATGCGCAAGGGTTGACGCTTTCAAAGGGCGAACCATTTCACTTTAAATTCGAAGCCGACAAGACGTGGTGAGTTGATGAAAACTTCCACTTTGCCACAACCACAGTCGCTCAGTGAGTCGAAGGAGGCAACAGAGACAGAGAGACGAAAACATGTCGACTCTTCTTCGCGACCTTCAAGGCCACTTTCGGTTGAAGACACGTTCGTTGCCAAGTTGGACAAGGCAAAAGACAAGGAACTTTGGAGGACTTTAAGGCTCTTGTCTTACAAGCAGTTTCTGACATGGACCCCACGATTTCTCAGCAGACGTTGACGTTTCCTGTTGCAAATGTCGGAAAGACTCAACTTTCATGGCGTGATGGAACCTGGCTTGGACGCAATACGGAGTCCGACATGCACTTTGTCGCTGATTCCTCCGGCGTTTTCAAGACCAAGAACATCCGGCGAAACATTCTGTCAAGACAGTCGAGCTTTGAACTTTTGCAAAGCATCACAGCCACACCTTGGGATCCCACTGGTTCCAAGAGTGAAACAGACAGACGCTTTCATACTTCCACTTTCCAAGGATGATCCTCAGCCATTGTCTGAGGGAGCATCCAAGGAAGACTTGGCTGCCGAAGAGCCTCTGGATGACTACATAGAGCCAGAGAGCCCACTTCCTGATGACTTGGTTGACTTGCTGGTTGAAGGGAGCGCCACTTTCTTCGCCGTCACGTGTTCACAGGCATGATGAAGTTTCTCCTGATGATAGGACTTTCATTCTCGCCCGGGTCTTGATCCTGCTGCAACCTTGGAATGCAAACATGAACATGAACCGGAAGAAGCTGGACCTGGTCCCAAGATGCAGCGACTTTCGTGTGTACTCCCTGTTGCAGCTGTGACTGGACTTGATTTTCCATCACACTCATGGTTGTTCCAAAAGCCTTGGACTTGCGACTATCGAGTTTCATCTGTTGACACCATGCATGGACTCGAAGTTCCTGCTTCGGTGAACCAAGATGAAAAAGAACTTTTGCTGACAAAGAGCTTGGAGAACCCTTTCCTTTGATATGAAACCGAGCTTCCAAAGGAACTTGAGGTCGCTGGCATGAAGAAAGAGATGGAATCCATGGTTAACTGTTGGAACTTTTGGGTCAACACAAACTTTCTCATGCAATTTCCTCTCGTTGGGTGAAGACTCGCAAGCTGGATGGCTCAGTGCGTTGCAGACTTGTTGTCCGTGGTTTTGATCAGGTGGTTGACGGTCCTGATCAGACTTTTGCGAGCACTCCAAGCCTCACAAGTTTGAAGCTTCTTTTGACACTTTCGGTTGCATTTGGGTGGGACGTTTCAACCGGAGACATTGGAACAGCTTTTCTGTATGCCTTGATCACAGGTGAAGACATTTATGTCATTCCACCTGCTGAATACTATCCAGATCAGAACGTGGTCTGGAAGTTGAAGCGTGCACCTTATGGCTTGAAGAACTCCCCGCGACTTTGGCAAGACAAGACCACTTTGCGTTCGTTATGAAGAAGCTCAACTTTAGCCGTATGAAGAGTGATCCGATCTTGTACATCCGCACCCAGAAAAGACTTTATGTCTTGACATATTAATATGTGGATGGCCTCATGTTTTTCGGCAGCCGTCCAGACATTGACATTGACGTTCTTGCCAATGACATGAGGAAAGAACTTTTGTTGAAGATCACAGGTCACCTTGGTGAAGGTCAAGGGGTTCACTTTCTTGGCCGTGACGGGGCGAACTCCTGAAGCAAGTGAACTTTCAATGGCCCGACCCACGTTGAGACGGTCCTTGAAACTTTGGAAATGCAGAACTGTCGCTCAGTCACGACCCCAGGTGTAGACACTTTGAAGAAAGTGACTGACTCAGAGCAAGTCTTTACAGAAGAGTTGTTGGTCAGCTACTCTGGCTGTCAAATTTGAGATGTCACACCATGTATGCAGTCAAAGAACTTTTTAAAAGGACAATAATATAACTGGACCAGCAGGCGACCACTTTTTCCAAACTGAAACACCTTGCCTTTTATCTCCCAGAAACCAAAACCTTTCTTCAGCAACTTCGCCCACATGTGAAACTTCCGCCCCAGCACAAGGGTATCAACATAAACTGTTATGTGGGCAGCGACTGGGCTGGAGACCCAGACTCACGTAAGAGTACGTCCGGCGTGTCACTTTTCGTGTTGGGCGCAAACATCACAGCACGCAGCTGAACATTGGCACTTTCTAGCGGGGAGGCTGAACTTTATGCTATTGGTGGTGGCGTAGCTGACTCTCTGTTCGTTCGTAGCCTGGTCACTGAATCTAGACTTTTCCGGAAATCCAACATTTGTGTTTTTACGGATTCAACTGCTGGAAAATAAATGGCGGGACGTTTCGGAACCTCAAGAAAAACAAAACATGTTGAACTTAGGTACTTGTATGTTCAAGAACTTGTTCAAGCCGGTTTGATTCGGACACGTAAGGTTTTAGGAACTTTGAACGCCGCTGATATTCTCACCAAATATGTTGGCAAAGATACTTTGTATAGACACTTGGGTACTTTCGGACTTATCCACAAGTAGTAGATGCTGAACGTCACTTTGATTTAAAAGATCTGGTGCGCCCGCATAAGGAACTTTAAAACTCCAAGTTTTTGGTTGCATGCAGAAGCCTTTGTGTTTCAAATTCACACATTCCATTGAAAGTTGAAAGCCGATCTTCGAAGTCGAACTTTCTCACTATTCAGGGATGACTTTGTGTGAATGCTGCTGCCAGTTTTCATGGTCAACTTCGTGACCTTTGTTGTACCTCGTTTTCACTGCATGGATCCACTTTGATGGATTTGGAACTACGCACCGGATCCACTTTTGATATGGTAGTAATGTGGTGAACTTTCTCCACTTTATTCTTCATGCCGCACAGTGCTCACTTTTGTGAGACATGGGCTCAAGACTTTTCAGGGCTCGCAGAGGAGAACACACATTGCCAGACGCTGAATTTGAACTTTTTATCAAACCACTGCAGACACTTGCCGGTCATGTTGCGTATGACTTTTCAGACTACCGACGTTGGTGCAGTCCACAACTTTTTCTTTTTCAGGTAGAGTTGGATCACCAACTGGAGCAATGGTGGAGGAAAGGTGAGACTTTCTCCACTTTGTTGCTTGAATTTCAATCAAGAATAGTCCGATGCTGTTGCCATTTCCAGTTCCTCGGTCATACTTTGACCACATGTACCATAGACTTCGGAATGGTCAGGTGTGGGAACTGTCACCCACGCAAGTCAACTTTACGAATAGTGAGCTCAATTTTCACTTTTCACCAAGATCTGCAGTACTTCTCTACGCGTTCAATTTAGTATCTCTGAGGCGCAAGGACAACCTGTGAACTTTTCCCAGATGCAGGCACCAGTGACTTTTGGATTCAGGTCCCAACCAACTTTTATGAGTCACAAGGCCATATTTGGAACAGGTGGTACTTTGACTACTTTTTTTTGTTCACTTTGGATCAATGCCCATTCGCTTTGAAAGCTCAACACTTTTGGGTGAAGCTACTTTGCAAGGCTTGTACTTTTCGATCATGCAAGGTCTCACGTTTTGAAAGTTTTGGAATACTTTTGTAGACTCCGAGACCATCAGCACTTTTGCATGCTGATGCATATGCCCAGTACCAGAGCGACTTTGGAACTGGTACAGTCTTCATCTACAGACTTTTGCGCGCCAGCTGCGCTGCTTTTGAAGGCACCAAGGGCGAATTTAGACTTTTCATGTCAAGTTGGCTGACATCTTTGAGATCACTTTGAACCAATCTCTAAGACTGGCACCAAATCAAAACCAACTTTTGGGTCCTCAACTTTTCTGTAGTGTGCGCATGAAGGTTTCTAACTTTCACACCTGTGTGTCTCAATGGACCTGCGTCCCACCTTGAAGGACGACATGGCGGTGTGTTCCAACTTTGAGTTTGATCATGTCTAACTCAACGTGAACTACAGTACTTTCGTACTTTGTTCAAGGGAGCGTGTGAAAAATGCACTTTTCTCCCACGTCACTTTACCATGCCAAGCACTTCAATGTACTTTGGCTCAAGCTGCATGGCTCAAGCACGATACTTTGGTATCAGCACAGATGAGACAAGACTTTGAGCCTGTGGGACTTGAGTGACCTATTTTAGGGTAGCTAGTCACCTTGTTTGCTCAGTAGTGTCAGAGCCTGCTACTTTCGCACAAACTTTACCACTGTTTACAGGTGATGGACAAACTGTCCTAGGCTCTGAGTTGCCTAGCATGCGTAGCTGGCCTCCAACTACAATTATTTTAACAGTAACAAAAAATAACAAAAATACATATGTAATCATGTCATCGAGTCATCCACACTCAATGACTAACATGACTCAAAGATGTTGCAGTCCAACGTGACTTTCAAAGCAGCTTTGTTGTCCCAACCATGTAGCATCTAGTTTTGCTTCGATTCCCAGTCCTCCAACCAAGCGAACCATTTCAAATTCGTTCCACCTCAGTTCTACAGTGAGTGCATCTTTCCATACAAAAATTGCATTTCGACGGCAGAGCATCCAAAACTGTTTCGAGAATTATCGACATCCGACTCATCCACAAGACTCCTCCAACCAGAACTATCTGAAACATGTTGCTAGAATCCAACTAAACCTGAATGCAGCATACTGCCAAGCATCCCTTGGTTAATCCGCTTTTCCCCAACACATGGTTTGCATTGCCGCCAAACGCCAATGGTGCAGAAGCAGCTCGGGGCAAGATCCATGTGACGGGTCTCAGCAAATAATCACCTGCATCATCAAACTAAGTCCATTAAGATACATCAAGTATATTCGTATATGTGGCGATGCAGGAGATACCCGTCAGATTCTTTAGAGTTTGTGTATAATAATTGCGCACATTTATGTCAAATCGAAAATTTCAATAAATGTTTTCTGATTTTCTCGTCCGCACAAGAATGACAACACATCTAACATCAAGAGACAATGTGTGTTTGAAATGAACATCCATGCCAAGCTGCCTATCCTCTGCCAGGCATGCGGGAGTTCGCGATCAAAATCGACGAGTGCCGATTTTGCCAAAACGTTCTGCGTTTGGAACGCATCGCTGCGGGAAGATGGCCCTGACAGGGCACGAAACTGTTTCAAATTGATTTGAATATTGAGTGTATCTGAATGTTAAAAAAACTGGAAATTCCCAGTACATACAATTCATTGCGGTCAAACAGCATTTGCGTGAACAAAAGATTTGAACGTAATTTTTTCAAAACATGCTGCTACATCCAGTTTGTGCTATTTGTTGCATTTCCAGCCTTCATCTTGAAGTGTCAACCTTCCAACCGCCGTGCATCCTGGTCCCCAAAACCAAATCACCACGACTATCACACAAATCGCACGCGCAGATCTCGCCAACTTTCGCTTCGCATTCCAAGCTGTTGGTGGCATGCTTTGGCCACAAGCGAACTTCGAAAAATGGTTCAACCATGAAAACACATCCACTAATCACTAATCCAAACAAAACATCTGCCACTGCGGTGTTAATCAAATGTTTTCCCGCGTTCTGCAAAACATTGTGTTCAACGTGTACATGCATTGTATGGCCATGTTTGGTGCAAAGCACCATCATCAATGAAATATTACCGCAATAATATGTCAAAATGATTCATACATATTCAAAACATGTTGTTCCCCGTATTGCCAATTGTCATTCACGGCCTTGAACAAATTGCAAGATTCGTTGGCGCAACATTGGAATTCCATGTTGGTCGTGTCCACAACAGTGTTTAATTTCCATGTTTTTTGTTGCAAAAAAACACACGGATTGGAATGGAATTCATTGCGTTTTTGAATTTACAACGCAAATGCAATTTGGTTTCAAAAATTGGTTTCAAACAAAAATGTTTGGGGCGGCTCTCATGTTTAATTTCATTTCATGAAATTACGTTGGGTTCCGTTTCATTGCATTACGTTACATTACATCGCGTTGCACTACATTACATTACAATATATACATGTCAAGTCGTAATTTGTCACATTTTGTGTTTGCACATCCTTTCATTTTTGAACCACATCATGTGATATGCAAGGTGTATACTTGCATAACTATACAATGTCATTATCATATCATGTCAAACCACGCCATATTACATCACATCATTCCAGGCCGAATCCAAGCCGAACCCCACAAAATCGTATCAAATCACATCAAATTACACCAGCATAGACCCCAAACAGCAACATCGCATGTTTCCACCAAGGTCATGTGCAAATCAAAATTCATGGAACTGTCTGGCACACTCCTGTCTTCTGAGAAAAAAAAAAAGAAGGGAGACAAACACCAGAACCCCAGCCCGAAGCAGGAGGAACCAGGAAATCCATTATGGAACAGAACCCTTTTCTTGAGAAAAGAAGAAAAGAGAAGAAGGGAGACAAGCACCGAAACCCCTGCCAGAACGAAGAGGGACAAGGAAATCCATGATGGAACAGAACCCTTTTCTTGAGAAAAGAAGAAGAGAGAAGGGAGACAAGCACTGGAACCCAGCCGGAACAAGGAAGAACCAGTAAATCATGAAGGGCCCACAAAATACATGTTTTCTTTGATTTTTTTTGGTGGATTTTTTTTTTTTTTTGGTTTAGGGTCCATTCATTTGGTGAGGAAGGGGGGAATTTTTTTTTTTGTTCCCCCCCCAGACTGAATAACATCAATCCCTTCTAAGTTCGCTTGAAAGCCTTGAGTGCTGGGGCTGTACTATATAGTCGGTTCAACATCTAAAACATAAACAAAAAAACTGATGATACCATACTATTACTCTGTCAGGAAGGCAATTGCAGTGGACAAGAACGGAGTACGAAAGGAAGAAACGGATTATGAAAAAAAAAAACGTACAGTTTTTTCAAGCTAGGGAAAAGGACGGCATATCGACAAAATCTTGCAAAATTTAAACAGTAAGCCAGTGGACAGTAGCGCGACGGCATGACGTAGCCTGAGAAACCGCGTGATGTAGCATGAGCAGCTGCCCAAACCAAACAAAACAAAAATGGTAAGAACATTGATTGAATTTGCAAGGCAACAGCACAATGGGAAATAACGACACACACCATGCTTTATGTGGAGATGGTGTGTTGTTCCATATTTTTGAGTAAATGATAGACTAAATCTTCATTGTTCGATTTGCTGCGTGACAGAAATCATGTAATATTTGTGTTTAGCAAGGAAATAGTTTCAGGTATGATAGTATACAATAATTTTGCTACAAGTATACAATATGTCTATATACCATATAAATAGCAGTCTTCAAGTAGATATTGATGTCTCACGAGTTCCTTGTGATATAGGCAACATGGATGTTGCATATGCCATAGCCATATGCTGTATCAGTACACCCAAGGCGCATATGTGTTTAGAATATCCCTGTAGCCGTATTAAGTGTATGTATATATATATATATATTGATGAACTTGCATTTTCCTTGGTAGTACTACTGTATGCATCTATGATATGAATGGTGCATGTAAGTAGTGCATGCCAATACATACACACATTTGCCACATGTACTTTGCGTATCCAATGGAATTCTTCTAGGATTGATTTCAATAAAGATTTTTTGGTTGCAACTAATTTTGATCACAAAAGTTGGCACATGCCAAGGGCAACTCCAACTTACCCGTTCTCCAAACATATAGGTCTTTCCTGCATATTTCAGAGTAATTTGCTATGCCACTGCAAATCTATGCAGATACCCTCTTACCATAACTGTGTAGCCGTGTTTTTCTAACAGGATGAGTAACACCCATAAACAATTAACAGTGTTTATAAAACTGGACAGAAAACAGCTACGACACAACACATTGCATTGGATTAGGAAGTAGCATCTCCGAGAATGCATTCATATGGAAAGGGGTCCCTTCTCCATCGTTTTGATCAATACTCTCTCCTGTTCTTAGTTCTTTGAGCTATATACTGCATGAAAAGTTTCAGGTATTGTTTGTGCCTTAGTGGGTGAGTGGTTTCAACCAATATGCAAGGGCATTGCCACACGTGTGCAGTAGATATACAGTAGAAATGGTAGCTTCAAACACGCACTGATATCTAGAGGGTTTCTTGTGACAAAAGCATTTTTTTTGCAGATACCATAGCCATTTGCTGCGTCAACACATCCAAGCTGCATATGCACTTAGAATGCAACTATTTTATATATACATTTTTTCTTATATACGAGCACGGGCTTAAGTCACATCAGGCGGGAAAAGTCACATCATCCCCATGGCACGGCGGCGATACAGAAAGTCACATCAAGTAGTGGAAAGTCACATCAGGGAAGAAGAATGACCATGGCACAGCCTGTTTAATCTATAATTGGAGATTTAGTTAAAAGTAGCCGAAGCATTGCGCACAGCGATGATTTTGAAGGGCACAAGTTAATACAAACAAATTCTCGGCAGCTAATCCTATTGGATTTGAATATATTATATTGATGTCCTGCATCGCGTGACGAAATCACACCCCTATTGCGCCGTCTTGCGCCGTCTTGCGCCGTCTTGCGCCGTCTTGCGCCGTCTTGCCGTCCGCGCCGTCTTGCGAGATGGTGGAAGATGGTGCAAATGGTGAGCGCAGCGAAACAACCGCTATACGACCGTTTTTTTTTTTCCTCCTCCGGTTTGGCCGATTCGCACTAGGCACGGTCCTTACAATTGCGTAAGCAGTGAAAAGCAGTAGTGTACAGGACTCGTGTGGTCCAAAATCTCCGGCAAA
>Ga0126342_10001404_pt1 | contig 33732 bp, 19 predicted proteins | sample Cyp1metagenome_FD_92528 | JGI IMG/M metagenome (GOLD analysis project Ga0126342, IMG submission 92528) | Coral microbial communities from Lord Howe Island, Old Settlement Bay, Australia - Cyphastrea 1 metagenome | ecosystem: Host-associated > Invertebrates > Cnidaria > Coral ...
AGCGTCTGTGTAAAAGCGTCTGTGTGTAAAAGTGTTTGCGATGCAAACTATTGTCTTGCACTTCTCACTATTTTGTCTTGATACTCCTCTTCTCGACTGCCTATAACACAGCTTTCATATACCATTTCTAAAATTGCGTCTCCATACTAACAAGAGAAGACCCTGCTCCTCTACGCTCTCGGGCCATCCGTCGTCTAGTTTTTACCTTTATTTGGATGGTACCCTTGAATCATCCATTTATAATAGATGGTATTATTCCATCTAAACCATCCAGCTATTCCCATTAACGGAAAACCTCATTGTTCCATCATTCTGCCATAGCCATTTTCCATTAAAAACCATTTATAGATTGTATTTTCCATTTTTGAAAAAGCTATTGTTCCATATGTTTCCATGTTTTTCCATAAATTTCTGTAAGTTTCCACGAGGTGGTGGCCCCGTTCGATAGAGTTCAGTTGGTGCCTTTAAAAGTCCAATGATACTATTGGTTATAATCACATTTATACTATATGGGGATGGGTCAAAACCCTGGTACCTAGTGAACCCCAAAATAGCTGGTAAATGGATGTTCATCCCCCTAAAAATGGTATTAATTAATAGGTATTGATCCATACCCATATATGTTAATGGGATTAGAAGCAATTTATAACCCATAGGATCCATGGTGCTGGTATATATGCTAACATGACTGGGGTATATTGATGGGATCCATGGAGCACCATATATAGCAGCACCATGGATCCGTCATGGGTAACTGGGGAAGCACCACCTTGTGTTGTCTAAGTCCCCATGCCCCACCCAGAGGGCACTTCCCCGGCCACCGTGCCTTCGTCCGCATCGGCATCGGCGCAGCGCCGTGACGCGCCGGCTTCGACGATGGTCTCTTCACCGATGACCTGAGCGCAAGGGAGGTGGCGACGTGGCCCCGCAGACATCACAAGGTGGTGCACCCGATATGTTTTGTTTTCCCATGAAAAATGGTGATGTTCCTTAGTTATGTTAGATTTTCCCATAACAAATGGTGATTTACCCTCTGGTAAACGTACACAGAAAACTATGGAAAATCACCATGCTATTAATGGGTAAATGAACGATTTCTATGGATATGTTCAATAGCAAACTCTTAGTTTACCAAAGGGTATAAACATTTAAACACTATATAGTAACTATCATTTAAACATGATTATTCCCAATATGTGGAAAACATGTTCCAAACCACCAACCAGAACATTTATGAACTATATAGTAACTATACGTAGATGTATCTACTGTATCTACCATAAACGCATCGAAGTTCTAGTTCGCAACTTATATAGGGAGCACCACCTCGGAGAAAACAACTTGCCGCAAACTTCAACTCCTCTTGGTTCGTGTGTGATGACCTGGGTCTTCGTTAGTGGAGATTGTAGTAAACATTACCACTTTTTAGTGGTTAAATCACGATTTTCCTATGGTTTTCCTAATATCTAGGTAAATGATAATATCTCACTTTAACCTGAATTGTTGGGCCATAAAAGGGGATGATTCCCCTTACTATGATTATAGTGAGGGAGAACAGGGCTCGGTCGTGATGAAATTTATACCCAGATTCCCCAATCAAACCTCGTTTGGCACTTTCCATCTGCTGTTTTTTCGGTCAATTTGACAAGCTTTGGGGCCAAGGCAACGAGATATTTTGCTAATTACAACTACCCCAGTTACCGCCAAAATGCGAGATTTCAACCAAACCATTGCTTTCATCCAACTAGAAATTACCCTCTGGTTATTTAACATAGCCATGGAAAATCCCTTATAAATGGAGGTTTTAATGGGACAATCATCTATAAATGGGCCATTTTCCATGGCTATGTCTATGTTAAATAACCAGAGGGTAACTATGATACTTGCAGTACAGTAATTACATGTAATTACCACATTTTGAGAGATATCCATCTGGTAAACTCTAGTGACCTTCGCCGCCTACCTCACTTCTTTATATCATACATGATGCTTAGCCAAGAATCATTCCAAAACTGATCAAAACTGTCCTAAGTCCCAAGACAGAAACTATGATTGGACCGGATTTCGGATGGCCGTTTACTGCTGAACAGTAGCATTTTTGTTGAACGTTCATGGTTTGGTGGACCATCAAGTCCCTTGATATATATATATATATGCCACTGGTAAGATGGTGTTCTCCAATTTTGGGGTAGACCTATATCATCCTGCTGATCACATATATCCCCTTACATCCATAAAATTAAGCCACTATATCGAAGATTCCCATAGATTGGCGGTCATTGCATGTTTGGTATGTTCTATACTTTTGACTTATACCATTTTTGAACATCCGCAGTCCATCCAAAATATCCAAAGAAAACATATCATATCATAATATCATCAGCAGTCATCAACAGTCATCAAACACCATCTTTGGACAAAGCAAAGCCCCTACAGTTATGGCGCGATACAAGTTATTATAAGTACTACCCTCTGGAAAACATACAAAAAGCTATTGAAAATGGCCCAGTCGAAATAGTGGATTTACCCATTGATAGCATGGTGATTTTCCACAGTTATAACGTCAGCCATGGCCTTCCATGGCCTGTAAGACACCGCCGCGACCTGCCCGCCGCTCGCTCCGAGGGGCATTCCGCAAGCGTTGGAAGGAGGGCTCGTAGATGCTCATCGGAGCATAGGCATTGGATTCCGCATCACTGGACGGTGGCCCCGGTGACCCCAGTGGCTGGTGATGCGGAATCCAACGGAATATCTGCTAGGTAAGTGGATAATAGCCATAAATATAAATAGTACCCCTGTGATATGTGGAATGTCCATGAATCTTAGTGTTGTTTGATGTTTTTAGCTGCTTGGGAAAGCTAAAAGGTGGTGCCCCTCAGTTGTAAATTTGGTTTATAATAACCCAATGAACTAGTTTAGTGCCTCTACCATAAACTCTATCATGAATCTACTTGTAGACCGCCTCTGCTACCGGGGAACCACCTTGTAGATCTGATCATTGCTGGCAAAACCAGGAACCGGAATAACATTGCTGGCGGTGAAGTTTCTCAGTACCATTTTTGATCATCTTTAGGACAGAATTGATCAAATTCTGCAGTTGATGATCCGGCTTGGATATTGTGGATGGTTGCGAAATCCTGCACCAAGACCAGGACCAGTCACTATGGCCAGCTATGAATCACATTGAAACAACCATAGGGATGGGATTCTTTCCAACCATATCAACTAGTATCCCAGCTAGTACCCTCTGGTAAACAAACATAGCTATTGAAAATGGCCATAGAAATAGTGGATTTTCCCAGTAAAAATGGTGGATCTTTCCATTGTTTTCTGTAAACGTTTACCAGAGGGTATTAGCCTAATGATATCTAATGATTATCCAGAGAGGTATCCCTATACAATCATATTTTGGCTAGTATCCCAGTAATGAATGTGAGATTTGGCAAATGCCATTGATTTCGTGGATTTTCCCATTCAAAAAGGTGGATCTTTCCATAGTAACTATGGCAAATGATGGGATTCTACCCTCTGGTAAACTAACAGTTTGCTATGGAAAATCACCATTTTTAATGGGAAAATCAACTATTTCTATGGCCATTTTCAATAGCTATGTTAGTCATTACCAGAGGGTAACCCCAGTGATTTCAGTGAATTAACCCTACAAAAATCCCATGGTTCATAGGGATTTATACTAACCATTATAAGGATCCTTATTATGGATGGGATGACCATCAACCATATAGTGAGTATTGACCATGGCTCATATCAACCATCCACTGCTGCGTAAGTTCCACATGTTCCACCGAGGCACGGCACCAGCGTTTCGCGGGGCTTTCACCGTTGGATACGATGAAACAAAGTGGCAATCTTTGCACATCATGGGCAATAATCATGAAAAAATAGCATGAAAAAATAGCATGAAATCATGAATGTCCAGATTTTCCACATATATATATGCATATATCCTGATTTCATCTCAAACAAAGTGTCATTTCTTAATTATGCTTCCATATGCATCTCTTAAACTGTCATTTCTGAGATGTTTCCATATGCCATATATTATGGATCCAAATACTATCTAAGAATGTAAGGCTAACCTCCTAGCCATCATCCCCCACTTCGCCCCGCCTGATGAGGGCATGAGTGGCTTCATGAATGTAGTTCTGCAAATGTTCCTTGGGTGTTGGTGCCCCGTGCTGGCCCGGTGCTACGTTGCTTGAAAATGGTCATTAGACAACTAGATTCAGTAGGCTTTATGATGTTTATGCTACTACGTATTGACATACTTAATTCATAGTGAATACATTACCACCCAATTTTATGGTGTATAAACCTATATACTTAATTAACTTTATATCATTGTGTATAAAGCCTCAATTCCACTGTTTTTTCTCATCCAGTGGATCACCAAGCATAATTGCTAGAGTTTTTTTCAAGGTGGTGCACCCGTTCGATAGCTAAGTTGGTGCCTTTAAAAGTCCAATTTCACTATGGTTTATAGGTGATATCTATATATATATAGTGATATATCTATAGTTAATGGGATTATAACCAATTTATAACTGGGGGCACCACCTTGTACTGGATGTTAGTGGGATAGAATTTTTACAATATGTGGTGCCACCAGTCGACTAACTTGCTTAAAATTTTGGTAGATTAGCTGTCAAGTCTATGGTAGATATATCTATAGTCAATAGTCAATTGGGTCCAACAAACAACACAACTGTGGGGCACCACGTTGTAAGAATTTTGGGATTCTTCGGCGATAGGACCGAGGTTGAAGGCCTGAAAATGGGGCAATGTCATATTAAATATGATAATCAACCATTAGATTTATATACACCTATATCTCTACTGTCTCTACTTGGCTATTTCTTCAAAGCCCGAAATCGTCCAACATCTTCGGCCTTGAGACAACCATGCTTCTGGGGTCCCCCAGAGTTTTACCCCGTTCACGAGAACAGCCCATCCAAGGCCAAAGCGTCTCCATCCTCCAAATCCTTATACTCTTCAGTGTTGCTCCAATGCCTCAGAGATCGACATGTCAAACATGATGCTTAAGTGTATATGAGCATATATGTTAATACTTGTTAATATCATATTACACACACATTGTATATACATATAATTATATATATATACATATGTACATATAAATATGCATGTGTCTATGCATATATGTATATTATATATATATATATACAAACATACATATCTACATGTATGTATGTATATAAGTATGCAACATGTAGAATACGCAGCCCTGCGAATCCAAGAACCTTCTGAGGGAGTGAATCCATGGGGATAGTTAGTTGTTGGGCAGCCCATCACAGCTGAAGTTGGGGACAGCATCCAATGTAAGGCTTAAAACAAGAGTTGTGTGACATCATGACCTACAGTTTTGGCCGTAGAAACCAATTATCAATGGTTATAAGTTATAACTGGTTATTTCTATGGGATTATACATTCCATAAATGGGGTGACTTAGTACTTTTAACTGGAAAAAGACCATAACTGTAGTATTGTTCGAAATGAACACATAAGAAAGGAACGGCAGGAATGAGATGCATGATCATGGCTTGGGATTGCGTACGCTCCATTTACTGCTCCATTTTGGGATCAATGATGACCAATGCAAATTATACACTAGATATATACATATCTGTCATTTTCCGATCGCACATGTGATTGCCGGAGTGCAGAGTGTAGTATTGGTCTGGACCCAACCCATAGTCGAATCAACCCATGCGTTTCCGTGAGCGGACTGGTACAGACTCCACTGTATGCCACAGATCCTGGGCCCACACAGGCTCCCTAACAGGCCACTCTCCGGAGCTTGCTGGCGCATCCCTTAACCATTCACAATGCAATGAGGAATACCACCGCATGTACTCCTTCACCCATCGTGGCGCCCTCGGTGTGGCTTTCATTGTTTTCACTAGCAGGGTAATCACCGCGGATGCGGCCCGCAAAGTGCCAGAAATGGGTGGGGCCACTGGCAAAAGATCTTGTGGTGTGCCAGTGGGTGCCCATGTCCAGAGTTTGCTTGCGTTTTGCAAAAAGGCACGACTTCCAGGGAAAGCTTCGACGCAACTAAATATAGACATTTCTTTAAAAAAGGAACGACTTTGTCGATTGCCTGTATGGAACCTGGTTTCACTAACAAATATATATATATATAATATATATTAATATATATATAATACATATATATATATATCCACTATAAAGCCTATTTAGACCATAGTTGTAAACCAACTTAGCTAACTATGGGGCAGCACCGCAAGCACATCGCAACACTCTAACGCCCAGCCGCAAGCGTCCCAAGCCATCCACGGCGGTGGCGAAGTTGCGGTTTCCGCCACAAATGCCTCTGACGGCGGTGGGATGTCAGAGGGGCTCTAGTGTAGCTGCCCTCTGGTAAACGTTTACATAACTGTGGAAAATCACCATACTATCAATGGGTAAATCAACAATCTATATAAATGGTTCATGTTCAATAGCAAAGTGTAAATGTTTACCAGAGGGTAACATGCGAAACAAGCAAATATGGAGGCTTCCTGAAATGGGGTACCCCAATAGCTGGATAGTTTATGACTTTATGATGGACAATCCTGTTAAAATGGATGATTTAGGGCTACCCCCCATTTCAGGACCCTCCCATATGGGTATTCTCCGGTCATTATAAATTTGGAAAATCCAGGAGAACAAAAACCTATCAATGAAGGTTTGAATGGAAACAACATATACCCTCCGGTAAACGTTTACATAACTATGGAACATCACCACTTTTAATGGGAAAACTCACTATAAATGGCAATTTTTAATAGCTATGTTAAATTACCAGAGGGTATAATATATATATATATATGAATAGTGCAGTTTCTATTGCCATGTTTGATCGCCGGATGGTAGGTATAGATATTCTGGCAGTTTAGTGGCACATGAAATGACATGATAAAACAATGCAAAAACAGTTGAATTGAACATTCTGATTTCCAACAGGATTTGTTCTTTCCAACACATTCTGTTTTAACAATCATTGAGTTGTTTCCTACAAACCTTGGGGTTTCCTGCAAGATTTCACATGTGAGACTTATTCCAATTCTGTGAAGTCCTCTGTTGAAAAAATGGTATCACAAAGTATTACTAGCATGGGACATGTATCTCCAGAATACCAAACCACCAACAATTCTGGGACAATAAGCAACGATCACTTCTGTTTCTGTTACCAAAGTTCGACCGAAAACAGGCCAATCCATGTGTTGAACCCAGTTGTTTCACGCATTTCGATCCGCACGCCGCAAGATGAACGAAGGATTTCACCGAGATGCACAGAGGAAAAAAAACTGTGCATGGGCAAAGTCTCTAAAAACCGCACAGTTTCAATTTCTGAACGACAACATGGGTCATTAAATGTCCCCATTGAACATCACCCAACCATTAGGTATATGGTCTATAATGGCTACTATAAGGTGATGTCCAATATACCCAAAATGGGACAGTTACCAACCCCTGGACAAGCAAGTGCCAAATATGTGCGTTTTCTTCTGGTTGATATGGAATCTGACAAGGGGTTATCGTCCAAATAACCGAAAGAAGGCATCCCTGGATGAGCACCCTACGGCTGCCGGATCTCAGACTCGGTCGGTTTTCATTCATTTTGAAAGGTCAAACTGATCTAAAGCATCTTAAAGGCTGTTTGATAGTCTTTCCAATATAACAATTCTTTATATATATATATATCATATATATCAAAATGATTATATATTATATATAGTCGTATATAAACATATCTATATATATATATATAATTCTGTTGAGGTAACATCCAAAAAATCCACCATCAGAGATCGATAAAAATCACCATCAGTTTCAACCAATGGCACCAGCACTTTGAAATCCGGCGCGCCTTCCCAGGTCAATTTTCGCGCGTCCAAGGATGGCAGCATCAGCACGTACATGGAGACCTTACGGCCATCCAGGCGTGATCCAAGTGATGCATAGGAAAACCATGGGATTTCCATAGGAAAACCATAGGATTTCCATAGGAAAACATAGGAAAACCATAGGATTTCCATAGGAAAACCATGGGAAAACCATAGGAAACCATATGTCAATGGATTGGTTTAAGGGAAAAACATACAGGAAAACCATGAAAAAAACATATCTAATGGGAACATCCTGTAGATTTTCCTTTTAACCAATCCATTGACTCAGAGATTGCCAAGAAATGTGGTTAGTGAACCAGAAATAGGAACTGACCAACAAACATGGATATGTGATATATTATTTTTGGCGTTACAGTTGCGCAATGATGATCTTGCCGCAAGATGGATATCCTCTTATTGATGATTGCTACCTACAAATAATTGGACGCGGGGTGGGGATTATGATTATGATGATGATGATGATGATGATGATGATGATGATGCGGTTACATGGTGACCATATAAATACAGGTACCCCAAAATGGATGGTGTATAGTAGAATCAAAATAGATGATTTGGGGGTACCCCATTTCAGGAAACCTTCATATATGTATAATATGATATGTGTTATTATCCCATTAAATCCTGGTATTCCCTTCTTTGCGGCACAATAAGCCATGTTTGACAATGACTGACCCAATGGATGTCTAAATTATTTGAGCTCATGGGCTAAATTCCTGAATCGGAAAGGTATTCTAGGTATTGGCAGCATGATTCCTTGATCAACACATGTATACGTGATGTCTCAAAATGATTCAAAATGTCTCTAATCCCAGTACATGAGACAAACATCTTGGTTTCTGAGACTTCCCAAGTTCTGATGCTATTCTGATCCTGATGGCTCTTGATGCGCCACAACTGCAGCCACAGCTGCTATGGCTAACCATTGAACAACCTCATCGTGTTTTCCATCCCAAACATGAACTCATTCACCAAGCATCTGTTCCTACTCGTCATTCTTTGCTTCTCACAAAAACTCACTTGCGAGAAGACTCCCGTACATCTCTTGATTTTTGGAGTACTTACATTCCCTCCCCCGGTTCACCAGCATCACCGTCACCAGCCCATCTTGCAAGTAGTCACTTTGTCTTTACCCCGGCGACTTTGTTCAAGTGACAATCATCAGGGCCACCAAGACCATGAGGAAAAAGACCGGCACCAAACAGTCGTGGTGTGAATCTCGGCATTCCAATCGTTTGGCTCGTTGATGTGGGTGCGTCTGAAAAGGGAGGAAAAAACACCGAAATTCCAATTCCAATTAGGATGATAAACACATATTAACAATATTTCAATATGGTGTACCCAAATTTGAGACAAGCCTGTATTGTTGAACATCATCATCTGGGAATCGCTTCGGATATTGGTGATCCCAATTCTCAATCCAAGCAGGGAGCCCAGCTAACACCTTTCAGACACGGAGGCAAGCGCGAGTAAGGAATGTTGCAACATGCTAGCCGTCTTTTCATGTCCTTCCCTATAAGACAAGCGGTAATTCAACAACTCCTGCAGCTACTACGTGATACTACGTGCGCATAGTATTTGAAACCCTGTGACCAAAGCCTACACAACTGATTTCAATGGGAAGACACCAATGATTGGCGACCAAAACACTGGCGGCATGCAAGTTGATAGAGTGACCCCTGCGACTGTGGTGTGGGTCAAAAGAAGACTCCAAGACACGTGACTCTACAAAACTGTTGTTCTGTTCCCCCTAATAGATATCCCCAGATACCCCAGCAGAAAGGTTGGTTTTGGTGATGGTATTAAGTAGTTCAGTTACATAATATCCTTATCTATAGCAAATATAGGGGAGTACTCACCCCCTGTTTATCCAACATGATTCTGTACTAAATAGTCATACGAGCACACTGGTGCCCGCCAGCTCTGAGTGGGTAAACCCCAGTAACGACAGAACAGAAGACACCTACAAGAAACCATAGTGAAGCTAGTCACTTCATCTTATTCGCCATTAGCTATAACTATTGTTTGGGGGGTTTTCAAAAATCTGGTGGTACTCCCCATGAGTTTTATTGTATTTTACCACAGCTAGAGCTATTCCCCATCCCATTTAACATCAGCTATTTGATTAACATCAGGTGCTATTCCCCATCTGTTTCAAAAATCACCTGGCAACCCGGTGATGTAAAAATAACGCCCAGCCGCGGCCGATGCTTTCCAAGTTCAGAGGTCTCAGGTTTTCAATGAAGGAACCTGAGGTGAGAAGTCCCACTGCCATCTCTATATATATATATATACACGACTAGCAAGGTATTTACGGCAATGAAGAGCTATATACATTGCGTGTATATTATGTGTAAGTAGATTATAGACACTACAGTCATATGTGTTATATAGTGTGTGCTATGTAGGCAAAACATCTAAAACAAAAACATGTACCCTCTGGTAAACTAACATAACTATGGAAAATCACCATTTTTTAATTGGAAAGCTCACTATAAATTGCCATTTTCAATAGCTATGTTAGTCATTACCAGAGGGTATATCATTGTATATCTATACAGATCGATATTGGGGTATCATGGAACTGATGGCCCCGACCAGTTCCAAATTTGTGATCGTCCATCGCTAATTTGAGTGTTTGAGTGAATTGAATTGATTATATAATTTTGGCTTGTAGCAGATATATCATGAAAAAAATCTGTAGTTAACGAGGTTTAGAAAGCAAATTGTTTATGAATCTGACATCATCATCCTTTTTTCAGTTCCGTTCTTAGATCGATCCACATCAACAAACATGAGTCTCATGAGCCAAATCCTCATTCTTAACCAACAGGATATTTGTGGGGCTCCATCCAGCGTATTTCTACCAGTTCAAAACGGGTGGTCTACCAGTTTTTTGCCAGCCATTTGGCTATAAGTTATGTATTACTTGCGTATAAGATCGTAAAAGGATCCCCAAAAAAAACTACAACAGTTTTTCACAGATGTTCCAACATGTTGTACATTGTAGATGATGTGTTTCCCCATAATTTCTGGGTGTTCAAATTGTCTATCTATTTGGGGGTCGTGCGATATGTTGCGTGAAAAGGAACAACTCTGCAAGATCATGCGAAACCAAGCAGTTATATAACCACAGTTGTAGGATGTTGTCAATGGCCATTTCAGGAACCTAAATTGGAGGTACCTACCATATATAAGGCCTATATAAGGCCTAAATTTCAGGGAATATCCCAGCAAAATATGGCCTGAAATATGGTACTAACGTACCTCCATTTTAGGATCCTGGAGATCTCCCATTGATGTTGTAGGGGCCCCATATGGTAAAGTAACCCCAAATGCACCCCCAGGAACGACCCCTTTTCGAAGCGTTTGCTCTCGCCGACCCATCGGACCATATCGGACCTATCGCGCCAAGCGTCGCGAACGTCGAGGCGCAAAGGCGTCGAAGAGCAGCTCTGCGACCTGCCGGTTTAGCCCATAAGTTCCTGTAAGTTCATCCTCCCAGGCGGTTCATCCTCCCAGTAAGTTCCACACGAAAGAAACTACGAGGATCATCAGACAGCCCATACCTGGTGAGTACCCTCTGGATCCCTCTGGTAACGACTAACATAGCTATTGAAAATGGCTCATTTATAGTTCATTTACCTATTAAAGATGTTGATTTCCATAGTTATGTTAGTTTACCAGAGGGTAACCCTAGTTGCAAGCCACTGCCCTAAATGGGATAACATGGGATAAACAACTTAGGGATACTTATAGGAGACTTACTAGGCCACTGGGCAGGGCTATTAACCAGTTACTAAGTGAAATTACCAGCAGGACGTGACTTTGGAGTATGAGAATTCCTCCTACAAAGCATCGGCACTCGACCCTATCTCAAAATACCAAACTCGTGTCAATAAACATAGGGAGAGTGGAAGTGCAATAAACCTATTTTTCTAAAATACTGCTTTTCTTTGGAGTATGAGAATACATCCTATACATCATTTAATTTCATTGCGGAAAACAAACCAAAGCCATGTCAACCATCGCATCGCGCATTTCGCTAAGTTGAAGCAATGTGGGATCCATGTTTATAAACCGTCCCACCGGGATACCAATATTACCCTCTAATAATTTGTTACAGTTTGCTATGGAAAATGACCATAGAAATAGTGGATTTACACATGAACAATGGTGATTTTCCATAGTTTTTTGTGAGTTTACCAGAGGGTAAAGTAAAACTTGGAAATGGTGTCCAACAAAAGTGAGAAACAACGCCTCCATGAACTCTAATATTTACATCGCCAAGTCTTTTTAGCTGAACCTCCATTCTACACTGTTGCTCCCAACACTTGAGATACTGTTGGTTGGAAACCCATTGCGACTCGTATTTTCTAAAATAAAATGGGTTGGAGCAAGCCTCATATACTGCTCGATATATTCCATTCTATTCCATAGATTCATATACGTTCACTAAATTGTCCATTATATTCCATTATATTCCATTATATTCCATGATATTCCATTATATTCCATTATATTCCATTAAAACTATATTCCATTATATTCCATTAAAACTATATTCCACTATATTCCATATTCCATTATATTCCGTTCCATACATTCATATACGTTGTTGCCTAGGTTCCACAAAAAATCACCATCTACGATCATCTGCTCAAATCCAACAAGTTGCAGCGAATCTATTGGGTTTGCCTTCACATTGGGATGGCCCCCAAAGCCACCTTTTTTATCATGATTTTCCCGTATGTCCTTTAAGTAAGCCTACTATTTTGGAGACTTAAATAACCTTCCCCAAAAAGATCGACAAGTGTTTCCAGAAGCTTCAACTTCTAAGAGATACTTCTAGTTTTCCCCATGGTTTCCCACGTTTCGATATATTTTGGGGAACATACTTGGTGGTGAATTAGCCCCGAATCCTAAGTAGGTTATATCCCTGTTTTCTTCCATGGGATAAGTAGGGTTTTATCGAAACCACTAGGGTGAACTAATCTACTTACCCTCTGGCAAACTAATAGTGTGCTTTGGAAAATCCCTACTTTTCATAGATAAAATTAGAGAAACCAACTATTTCTAATGCCCATTGTTAAACCATCAAATCACCACATCAATAACCATTTGTAGTGGTTAAATCACCATTTTCCTATGGTTTTCTTAGGGAATCACCAATAAATCACCATTAAAGTCGTAACTTGTTTGTTCAAAGACACAGACAGACCCCGTCTCACGTCTCAACGTCTCAACGGCCTCCAAGACAAATTTCAAGGCCACGGCGTTTAAAAGCAGGTCTTGAACCTCATTGCGCATGAACCACGGCAGGCCACGGCGAGTTCGTCAACTGGACAAATCATGTGTACCATCTGGTTATGACTAACATAGCCATGGAAACTCACCGTTTTTAATAGGTAAAAGCTGTAAACTATCTATTTCTATGAGCCATTTCCCATGGTTGGGCCATAGAGGGTAAATCATGGGCAAATCATGGGTAAATCATCGGAAAAAACAAAAAAATGGGTAAGTTGCTGCTTTGCAATTCCTGAAAATGCAGGGATCTCAGGGATTTCTAAAAATTCGAATCTTGCGAATCAATCAACTAAGGTGGCACATCTAAATGTAGCCAGATCTGGCGCCAACAATTGGTCCAAAGACGTGGCGCCGTGGCGCCTCTGCCAGATTGGTCCGAAGTTGGTTCAACATGTTTTCTTCATTTGTTCATATGGTTAATAGTGGTTAATAGTGGTTAATAATGGGATGATCATCTGGTTGGTGGTATACCTACCCCTCTGAAAAATATGACAGTCACTTGCGATTGTTATTCCCAATATATGGGCAAATAAAACATATTCCAAACCACCAACCAGTTTTGGTTACCTTCCAGTAAATCAACAAAATGATATGGAAAACAACCATGATTTTTGAAGGGAAGCGATCTATGCACATTTATGATCATTCATGATGCTTGTTCCAAAACTTGTAAATTCTGCTGACAACAGGAACCACCCTTTATTCATCTTTATTCTTTACGGGAGAAAGAAAGGGGAAACATCAATTAACATCTATTACACTTCCCAAAAATAACATAGAACTGCATGCTATTCCTGGTACGGTCCTAACATGAAGCTATGGTACGGTCTCAAGTGAATTTTGTTCCAGAGGAAATCATGTAAACCAGCGATGTTCTGCCAAGATCAGAGGTGATCACCTTTTTCAGGGTTATCCCGTAGGACGCTTTCAGCTCTGCATGGAATGGAAGAGGCAACCGGCCAACCAAAAAAATACGGGAGACTCAACAAGCTAACTCCTTAGGAATTCCTGAAACATGGTTGGTTAATCCCTTACAATTGATGTGTTCGTCATGGTTAGGAAACAGTTGACCGTTTATAATCAATGCCTTAATTTTTGGTTGGATATTGATCATCCGTACTCCAGTTGGGTACATTGAGAGTAGTACGGCCGAAGCAATCAAACATCAACCCCTAGGTGGTGGTTGCTGCTGGGGATCCTCTGAAAAATGATGGAGTGAGTTCGTCAGTTGGGATGATGACATTCCATTCTCAATATGATGGGAAAGTCATAATCCAGCCATGTTCCAAACCACCAACCAGACCAGGCTTTTTGACACTGCCCAATCAATTTTTGGGCTTTTGGCTTCGGTCTTTTCTTGGTGATTCCACCTTTTTTAACATCAATTAACCATAATTAACCATGATTTAGGGTCTAAAAATGGGCACCCAAAAAAATTGCAATTTGGATGGCCTGGCCTTATTCAAATTGCAAAAAATGTCGGGTCGAAAATTTTCGAGACGAAACAAAAACCATAGAAAATCCCCTATTTAGTTGATAGGCTTCCCTAATATGGGTTATACCCTCTTGTTATTTAACAGTTTGCCATGGAGATGGTCCATTTATAGATGGTTTACCTATTAAAACTGGGGATTTTCCATGGCAAACTGTTAGTCATAACCAGAGGGTATACTTATCACCAAGAATCAGGTAGTATAACCCCTTACGATAACCCCCTTTCGATGGCTCTAATGCAAAATGTGTTGTCTTTGCGAGGCATGCATCCCCGGAGTCCCCTCGTTGCTGGGAGTCTATCGATGGGGAGGTACACAAGCATGGGATCTTGTGTTGTCACCCTTCCCCCGTTCATGTTTGTATAACCCCAAAAAACTCATGGTTTAGTAGGAGATGACCGAACAGTACTGTAGAATCATCACACCAAATATATCGTCCATTAGTATACCCTCTGGTAAACTAACATAGCTATGGGAAATCACCATTTTCAATGGGTAAATCCACAATTTTCAATAGCTATGTTAAATTACCAGAGGGTAATATCAACGGACATTCACCATATTAACCAACTCTTAGCATCAACGAACTAACATGAGCATAATACAAACTAAACCGAACCAAACAACCACCTTACCATGTCTGATTGAAGAAGGGCATGCAGAAAATCACAACTATATCCCATCACATAATATGTGTTGATATATCCCTATGAGATCAACATCGTTGATGATTAAATCATCTTTATTTTGTTAATATCCCATGAATATGTCCATGATATACCATTATTTTCATATATATATACCTATAGTTGATATCATACTAGATTATTAGTAATATCCATTTAGTATAAAGATATTTCATAAGTGTGTTATCATTAAATATCCCATTAAATATATTATATATTATCATGATATACTTATTATATATCCCTGGAGATATTCTTATGTATATATCGCTTTAAAAATATTTGTGTGTCAATTTTCGCCCGAAAAAAATGCAAAAAACGCCATCCCTTCGCCATCCCTTCGCCCGAGACGCCGTCTCGGTGTAGACCAAGTACACCGTGCCTGGCGAAACGGCAGAGTTTGGTCATCTGCGAAACGGCGAATGTGTAGATGGATTGGTTTAAGGGAAAAGTTACAGGAAAAGCCCATATTTACTGGGAAAATCTATGGTTTCCTGTAGATTTTCCCTTAAACCAATCCATGGATAGATGGATTGACTTTGATATGATACAATGTGAGGCCCCCGTTAGATAGCGTTCAGTTGGTGAACATAACTCCAATGTCACTATGGTTTATGGTATTTATAACTATAGTTACTGGGACTTTTGTTAACCAACTTATAACTGGGGGGCCTCACATTGTATGATATGATAGATTGATGGACTTGATATGATATTGATCTTCTAACATATATAAGTGATATCTGATTCATGGACTCATGGACTGTGTATATTTATAGTTATAAAATTGTGAATGTTTAATTGTATCAGATCCTATAAGTGCTAACTATTGTGAAAGAGATGGTATCTTCTAACAGAATGAGATGATAACTATTTGTGAATGCTGTTACATGTATTCTACGCTCTTCCCTGCAGCGAGGGTGAGGGCAATAGTCGCTGCAAACTACTGGTATGGTACATAGATGATAATATATATATATATATATATATATGTATATCTGTGTTTCAGCCAAGAGCTATCACTCCATACATTCCATCGAAGAGTGCTTCGCTGGTCTCAAGTCGAGCTTTGGCATCTATCTATATTGCACCAGCCAATCCTCGCATTGATTTGTTTTAATCGATAAATTCCAAAGATTTTTACAGCTTCCAGCCTCTCTGGGGTTTTGATACCTGTATAACACTCGCCATTTGAGGTCAAACTAAACATTCTTCTGTGACTCTTAGATTGTTGCCATTTGGCGACATTCAACGATACGTCAAGATTACAAATTAACACAAACATCAAACTGTACCCTCTGGTAAATTAGCAGAACTATTGAACAACACCACTTTTAATAGGTAAATCCACTAACTGGGCCATTTACCATGGCTATGTCCAATTCCCGGAAGGACCGGGGAGGATTTCATTTGTCCATCTTTTTTGGGGCCATACCAATTTTGCCAAGCTGCCATACCAAAGGAGAATGCACAAGACGCCGGCGCGCAGCAACCTGGTGATATGATCCACTTATCTACCTGGGGATGTTACGTACATAAATGGGGATATGTATATGTATATATATATATATACAGTATATATACATGTATATCTATATATATATTATATGTATAAATTATATATATACACTGTATGCATATACATAACTTGATTATAAATAGATGGACATCTGACTTTTGAGTTGGCAAATATCTGTCAAATATATGTACAAATAACACATGGATTTGTTCAACTGCCATGTTAGATTGCCACAGACTAGCAATGGTAACAATGCGACTCCGAGATGCTTCGACCATGGTTCAACATTGTTTGTTTTGCATCAAATCAACAAGGCATACTGGTTGGTGGTTGACCTACCCCTCTGAAAAATATGAAAGTCAGTTGGGATGATGAAATTCCATGAAATTCCCAATATGATGGGGAAAATAATCCAGCCATGTTCCAAACCACCAACTAGCATAGAGTATGAGACCATGAGACCATCCACATGTTTGTTAATTAATAGCGGCACTGGCTTACTACCCTCGGTGAAGTAGTCAAGCTATCTGTTGTATGGTTCCCCCAGGAATCTAGGACTTGCTGACGATAGAGAGAAAACCCGCAAAATATAGAAACCACCAACCAGCAATAATTGCGAGTCATTGCGAGTCTGAGTCATACCTAACCATTGCGAATACCAGAGATACTGCCCTGTCGGCACGGGAGACTCCCTTCAAGGGGTGATGAATTCTGAAATTTTCACTGTGAACATCTATAAAGTTGAACAAAACAACCATGTACTGCAATCGTCAATGGCTTGCTGTGTTTTTAACTCCAGAAATATACTTTTGGGGAAAGAATCTCGGCCACAAAAAGGCAAACACAAAAACACTAGTTGCATCTAGTTGTATACTACAATCCACAGTGGGGTTGGCTGAACAAACCAGCCCAAACGCAGCAACCTACAAGCCCAGTTTCGCAGTTTTTTGGGGCCCCAAGCAAAAAACATAGGGGCGCGAACAAAAACAGCAAAAACAGAGAGAAATACTGGAAATCACAAAGCAATCAGAGAGGATTTTGGAAGGAACCAACCTTGGAAAAACAGAAACCATCATAAAACTGTTGAATGCATCACTCAAAATCCCTCCAAAAGCCCTGATTTTCAAGTCATCACAGTTTGATTGCTCCACTTCCAATGCCAAGAAACACAGTCATCAAGATAAAGAAGAGTCGCTTTCCTCATCATGTTGGACGGCTTCGTTTGTTTCAGGCAAAGCAATGTGGCCTTTTGGATTTTTTGTTCATTGCGAATGGGTTATGACTAACGCCATGGACGGCCCATAGAAATAGCATGGTGGATCTTTCCATGGCTAGCCCTGTGAATGTCATTTCACCAGATGGTAATCTATACTGGCCATCACCAACCTTAGATACTTAACCTGCACTTTTTGAAGTTAGTTGATTTACTCATATCCATGCCATGGGGTTTCTCATGCCATGGGGGATCCCCAGTCGTCACCATGGGTTTTAACAAACAAACAGTTTAATCCAGGTGCAACTGACTCCTTGTTCCAGATAAACTGCATGGGCTTGGAATCCCCTTTGAAAATGGGATAACCCAAGGAATCATGGCCTCATGACTATCGGGACCTTTAGTGGCAAAGGGTTCCCCTTTCACTTTTGCATCTTCAGATGCAGGGACAAAACAAGATTGAAAGAGCGGCCACTCTGGATCCCGAACTCAAACATAGTGTTTCATGTTTTTTGTTTAATGCAGTAGTTCAATTTTTGGGTACCAATACACCGACACATTTGGTAACTTTTATGTCTACATGGCGATCCAACTTTGGACGCTTAGTTGCTGACTTTTTCAGCGACATCTGATGGTTTGCAACTGGGTACAACCTCAAATGTGGGTAAAACAAGAATAAAGCACCCATTTGGGAATGGTTTATACCAGTACCTCCTATTTATGGTGATTTGGGGGATGGTTTATTATTGTTTTACCCACATTAAACCTGAAACAAAGAAAACCATATAATTACGAGATTTGGAGTGTTATATAGCTTTGTATGAACATAGTGTATCTCATAATCCAGTGGAACTCATTGAACTCATGTTCCAGATAAACAAAAATAACCATTCCATGAAATCTCCATATGTTCTTGGTTAAACCATATTAAATCACCATTTTCCCTATGGTTTTTCCCGAATTGTCCTACTGGATCACAGCAACACCATTTTCAAACACACCCATATGGCCCCATATTCACCATGCTTAAATCCCATATCAAATCACCACAAAATCCCATAAAAAGCACATAAAATCACCATGTTCCCGTAAGAAGCCGAAGAAGCCCATGAAATCACCATTTTTATATGTTTTTATCCCACTTACCTGGTAGCGCCCTTTTTTAATATCAGCGGCAAGCTTCGAGCCAGGCGCACCAGCACAATTTCGCCATCCTCCAAGTGAAACACAGTTTTCCCACGCGGGATCCTTGCCGTGATTTTGGGGCCCCCAAGGGTGGTAAACCATAGGAAAGGTCGGGAAAAAGTAGGGAAAATTGAGTGATTTCATATGATTTGACCAAAGAAATTATGGAGATTTCATGGAATTTATAGCTGATTGATGTGTGTTAAATGGGTTTATGATGGTTTATAATTGTCAGAACTTAAATGTATGATGGATATTGATGGATATATATACAGTATATATATGTATACAATATAATATATATATATATAATTGCAGTCGATGGGGTTATAAGCCAGCTTATGACTTGGAGGCCCCTTCCTGTACCCATGTGTCTTTTCCGGTCGTTATGTTTGCCTTCTTGTATCCACAAACATTGGGTTTTCCTAAGATGAGGTTACATACTCCCCAAATCATCCACATTTGAAGAAACCCAACCTTTAGTTGGGTGTAACTGATCTGAAAAAAATGATTCAACCTCTCAGCAACAGAAGATAAACAACGTCTAAGTGCAATCATGTGGTTCCGGCTGGAAATATGGGCAATATCAGGAAATATAAGTACTGGATGTTGATGGCATAGAACTGTGATTAAAACTTGGTGTATCATCCCAGTTGTTTGATGGAGTTGGGAATTGAAGGTTATATAGTTATATAACTTATATAACAATGGAATACCACAAACAGGGCCTCCCCAATGTAGGCTTGCGTTTGGCTTTCTAGTTACTATGGCTTGCGCTAAACATATCTATAGTTCGATGAGTAACATCAGTTGAGATCTTCTCAGCGAATCTGCAGGGAAAAAACAAAAAACTACTTTACTGGTTGGTGGTTGACCTACCCCTCTGAAAAAATATGAAATTCAGTTGGGATGATTATTCCCAATATATGGAAAAAAAATCTTGTTCCAAACCACCAGTTTAGATATAATTGGCCCACATATTTTCGAGAACTTTGGATCAATTTCAGAAAATGTCTTCCACAAGATTTCGGAAAATGCCTCCGAGAGCATATGAAACCCACGTTTTTTTTTAACACTTGCTGGGCTCATGAGCTCAGAGTCGGAACCCAAAACCTCGAATAATTCTGATCCTCTGATCATTAAAGCTGAAAAGCTGAATCGATAGGCCTGATTTCCGGGAAAAAAAACCACGGGAAAATTCAACAGACACAGACATTTTTATAAAAGGGCAATCTGAAAAATCATCCGAACTCCTGCCTTTATTGTATTTACTCCATTTGTTGTCTGCGATCCCTATTCCATTCTGGACTGGTCAGGTCACGTGACTCCCAGTTTCACCCTGGTTTCGGCCGATGCCGAAGGACTCAAACAATCCAACGGTGAAGGAGAGCAACTTCTGAAATTCCTCAGCGACAATCATGGCTGCTATGTGCTATGATCACATGTTCAACCTTCAAAAATAATCACCATCAAATTAGCGTGCCCCGGTTCGCTATGTTCGCTGGCTTTTTGATGGTTTCTAAATCCCATCAACTATGGATTTATCTGCCTCAAGTAAACCCTAGTGAAATCATAGACTCATGGATAATCACACTTAGTAAACGCATTAATTTACTTCCTGCAAACCCAGGGAACCACCTGGGGTATCTCGTAAGAAACAACCAACAGTAGTTTCAGCATTGCTGCCTCGAATGGTTGAGATATATTTGTGAAATTATAGGAGCCTGAAAATCCTGAGTCAATGACAAAGGTCCATGGGGGTTGCTTCTGCAGTGTGATTACACCATAGCATTCTGCCAGGACACCCGTTATAATTGTGGTAGCTGAGCTACGTGTTGTGCAAATACACTGGAGATATAGTAGTTCACCACCAGCAAAATGGACGAACACATTCTCTATACTATACGATCTCCAAGTACTAATTTGATTTAGCATGAGTTGGCTGAGTTTTAGCTTCTATATATCCCCGTCATACAATGTGTTGCCCACAATGATATAAATTGCTTCATCAAACCAATATTTACGATGTATTTACCTATGAACCCTAGTTAATCTATAGTAATCACCCAAAACAAGATGTAGAAAACTGTTAAACTAAGTTAAACAATCCCAAAAAAAATGTCGAAAACTGTTTCCAAGATGTTGGTTCCATGCTGTTTCACCTTTTTTATGGCTTGGTTCCCCCTCTTTTTTTGGGGCACTTTTGGTTGGCCATGGCCTGGCCAAGTCATCCAAGTCACTGCGATCATGGTGGAAAACCAGGCCACCAAGGCCAAAGAGCACATCACCTGCAGCGCATTTTTTTTGCGAAGCTCCAAATGTGGCACGAACAAAGCAGAACGGCTGAGCTATATCTATCTTTATTTATCTTATCTATTATTTAAGATTATTTATATCTTTATCATAGATATGTATTGTCTATATTTAACTATATCTATCTTTATTTATGTAATTTTTCTCTTGATTATGTCCAAATATTTTTTGGGCTGGCATATCTAGATATATAGGTTGGCTAAGAGCTAGCAGCTAGACTTTTTCTACATTTAGCTATTTATATTATATATGTGTGTTGTTGAGCTCCAAATAGATAAATGGTTTCTTATGCAAATCTTTATTTGTCTATATAGACAATATTTTTTCTCAACCGGACTTTTCAAGCTGACAATTCGTGCCTTTTCTTTACGAGCACTGTTGAACCATATGGAATCAATAACCAACCGAAACCTGGACTCGAACAACAAACGATTGGATTTAATCTTGAAAGTTGCGTAGCGAAATGTATGGATTCAACCCATCATTTGATTCAGACTTGACATGCGGGGTTCTTGAAATATCCTTGAAATGGGGGATCCCCAAGTCACCATGAATGTCAATACTAAAGTTGTCCAACTTGGATGATTTGGGGTCATTCCCATTAGGAAACTTTCACATGGGAAACAAGACAACAACATGGGCATTGAAGAGCCAACATCGGGATGTACCTTCTGTAATCAACTAACATAGATGTGTTGTTTACCAACCATCAATGCAGATCATTTACCTAGGGAATCGTCTTGGTTATCCACATCTATGTAAATGTTTACCCTCGAAAAAGCGACGCTTGCAAAGCGTTCCACAACCATTCATCGGGCTTGCGGCGCTTCCCTAGGTCGATTTTTTTTTGCACAGGGTCGGGTAGCAAAACCACAAAAGATAGGCATGTTTTCAGAACAAAACACATCCGTGAAAAGTCATGTTGCCACTTTCCGAATTTTCATGTCTGTTGGTTTATGATGGTTTAATATGGTTTATGCACCATTGCTGGCAAAGAAAAAACATGGTCGACCATGCATTCACCACTTGGAGCTGAAACTTGTGGAAAAACCACCAAACTCACTGTAAAAAAAAAACATACGTATAAAAACATCCGTTTCCGTTATTCTCCCCATCAAACAATTGTTATGTTTCATAGTCACTACCTGGTAGTGGCCATAATTTTCAGAGACCCGCCAAGCCGCAAAACCGGTACTCATCATGGAGAAACCATACCTGGCAATAGACCCACAGGCTGGTCAATCAACCCACAGGCTGGTCAATCATGCATCATGTAGGGCTGAACGTGGTACAGTAACCAGTAAACCAAGAAACGTGCCGGAAAAAAAACACCTGCTAGAGAATCTAGTGAATCTAGTGCAAAACATGGTGGCTTTCGATTCTTAATGCGATTGTGAGAATATTATGATATCATGTTTCAAAATCATTCTGTTGACTGTTGACCCCGGTGGCTCAACCACAACCAATCATGTTTCTTGGTCAAACCATTTAGGGCATAGATCAACTATCTGAAGCAATTTCGGGTGATGTTAAGGAATTGCAAGTTTGAGCAACCGGTTTTGCGGGTACCCTCTGGAAAAAATAATATAACGATGGAAAATCACCATTTTCAATGGGTAAATCCAATATAAATGGCCATTTTCAATAGCTATGTTAAATTACCAGAGGGTATACACTGATACAATCCATTTTTGGACAACCCCAAGTGCCATCCAAATCCCTCAGCCAAGATGCTGAAAGACGTTCTCGGCAATTTCCTCGCAGTGTCAGCAGCATCACCAACATCGATCACGGCTATCTAAGGGTCCCCACACATCTGTGGTTCCCAACATGTGTGTGTGTGTGTTTGATATCACCCAAAGATTGTGGTCCGTTAGTCACCCCGAAGGTCTTGTATATTTGTTTGGGGGTTCTGTTTGGGAGGTGTACCCTTTGTTCAAGCGTTGCCCTTTCAATTTGCGTTGGTCAATTCTATGAAAGGTTCACGGGCAATCATTAACCAAGCTGAGGATTTGAAAAATGGAAAAATCCAATCAGAGTTTATTTTGGGACAAGTTATCTCAGACCGGTTTGGGAGTTTGTTTGATGAGGTGGTAGTTATAAGCCTCCATTTTGTGTTTCATTGTTTTTTAATTAAATAGGTTCTAAGTGTAAGTCGGCAACTATAAGACATGTTAAAACAAAGAAATCCATGATCAATGGATTGGTTTAAGGGAAAATTTACAGGAAAGCCCCATATTTAATGGGAAAATCTATGGTTTCCTGTAAAATTTCCCTTAAACCAATCCAATGACATGAACATCACCCATCAATTTATTTGTTTCTTGGGAGTCCGCACAACTTCACGCTGACTTCACCGCTGAAGCGGTGAGTTCGACGCAGCATTCGACGGAAGATGACCGTGGGACGCTTGTTGCTTTATTGAAGTTCTCCAAAACACATCTGGTTCACTGGATTGGTTTAAGGGAAAATTTGCAGGAAACCATGGTTTTTACAATCAAATATAGGGCTTTCCTGTAAATTTTCCCATCATCCAATTCTATGGACATCTGGTTGGTGGCTTGAACCCCTCTGAAAAATGATGGAGTTCGTCAGTTGGGATGATGAAATTCCCATATATGATTGAAAATAGAATTCATGTTCCAAACCACCAACCAGGTTCTGTTGTTCACCTTTAAAATCCACCATGACACTCCTGAAAGCTAACATACAGTGTGGAGCCCCCCAGTTATAAGTTGTTTTATAAGTCCCATTAACTATAGTTACAAGTACCATACATCATACTTATTGGAGTTATAAACAAAGTTAACTATCTACGGGGGGCCCACATTGTAGAACATAATAAAACCCCAAAGTGAAAATTCCGGATGTGGGGGCAAGAATATCTTCAGGGCCTGCGTTGCGCACTGTGTGAAACTAGCGGGATACGCATCAAATTGTCACTTTAATGGAACACGTGACGATTTTGTTTGATTGGTTCTGTGCCATCATATTTTTGGGGGGATCTCTATTTCAACACAAAGCAGTAGATTGGTGATCCTCCCATACGTGGATAGATATTCAACGGCCATTTCAGGAACCGAAAAAAAATGGAGGTACCAATCCCATATATTTTAGGCCTGCCTATATATATCAGTCCAAAATTTCAGGGAAGATCCGCACAATTCATATGGCCTTATATATATATATATGGTACAGTACTAAGGTACCTCCATCAATTGGATCCTGAAATTCCGATTGAGATATAATTATCATTAATCATCATTTCAATGGCCATTTCAGGAACCGATTGATTGGAGGCACCAATCCCATATATGTTTGGCCTATTTTTGAGGCCTATGTAAGGGAATATCCCCACAAAATATGGCCTTATATGGTACAGTACCTCCAATTTAGGATCCTGGAATTATCATTAATTATCATTGTTCATATCCCCGTTTAGATGAAGTATGTCGATAAACAAGATGAGGCTTGAGGTTCCAGGTTTCAGGAACACCAAGAAGCAAAGGGGAATCCGTCTCATCTTACAATCACTGGATTGGTTTTAGGGAACATCTACAGGAAACCCCTCTTGTTATCATTGAATGGCTACAGTCTCGGATATCATAGAATATGATATACTGTGTATATCCAATATCTATTATGGATATATATCATGATGATCCAATATATGATGTAACCCCATATTCTTGGATATATAACGGATATACTGTAAACTCCAAATCTGAGTCTTGTAGAACAAAAAAAAGGGTTTGTCTGACACTAATTGTAGGCTACCCAAGAATCATATGGCCACATTTTGGGGATGTTTTTTGAGTGGAAGACCTGGCCATGCTTTAGCTATGTCACTAAAACCAACGTTGTTTTTTAAATGGCCTGGCCATGAAAAAAAAGCGTAAAAATTGGGATGGATTTAGAAGGTATTTGTGAACATTTCCCATTACTATAGAGTGAAAGGAACAACATCCAAGCAACAAAAGCAATGTGCAAGCCCTGTACTATAATTTGCATTGCCCAGCAAACAATGATCTTCATAATTCATAATATCGATTGTTGCATTAGTCAATGGGAATTCCAGGATCCTAAAATGGAGGTACTGTACCATATAAGGCCATATTTTGTGATGATATTCACTTACATAGGCCTTATATAGGCCTTACATATGGTAGGTACCTCCAATCTAGGATCCTGAAATGGCCATGGATCTATGGAGGTATCAAAATTATCGTTTATAAAGTGCCATTGGCCATTGGCCTGAAACTTTTTGGGGAAATGATGGAACTGTCCTTTTTAAAGTGCGAGGAATCAGTGCGATGCGCCCATAGATGACTCTTTAGACATAGAATCTTCCCTCTAGAAAATGCTTTTCCATGTCTAAAGCTCCAGCAAAAAGATATTGGTCCAGAATTCTTGTAAAGACACGTTTCTATAATATGCATGGTGTAACATGCTATGGCCATTCTTTGAAGGAAAGCAACGGGTTATAATCCATGCATTGCTGCATATATTGAGCCGTTTCCTTGTGGGAAAGTCGTCTCTGTAGATCCAAGGGCATGTTCTTTTTTTTTTGGCGCAAACTACGGTTTGATCAATCTGGTTGGTGGTTTTAACCATCTTGAAAAATGATGGAGTTCGTCAATGGGAAGGATGACATCCCATATATATTATGGAATTATGGAAAATAAACATATTTGAAACCACCAACCAGTCAATGTTTCATCCCTCTATGCTTGGTGTATGAAGTGGCGGCCGGAATCCAATTTTATCCATGCAAGATGATGCAAGGATGTACACTTCATAGGCTGCTATATATATATATGGGGGATGTTTTATCATAAGTTGTCCCCATTCAAATGGTTTCATTGAAACTACTCCCCAACTTTGGACAAACCCACATCCACGGTTTTAACTTTGTGAAATCCTTTCTTCTCTTGGTTACACGGCCATGAATTCCAACAAAAACATACAAACACTATTCAATCTTGCAGAAAACACCACGGAATTCCAGAACTGTTGGTAAAATATCATTTTTGTACTTTCGAATTTTCTTCCATGCTGTTTTTTGGACAATTCCTAGACCTCTTGGATTCTTGGTACATTTCCCTTTAAAACGTTGTTTCTAAAACGACACCGACGAGGTCGGTCCCGCCGCGCGCCGCGTCGCGCCTTCTCGCTGAAGGAGGTGGCCAGGGATTTGTCGAAGTCGCAGGCGCGAGCTGCCAGAGAGGTCAGGGAATTCTTGGATGTTTGACTCGCCTGGCGACCAATGGGTCATACCCATATGCTCCATGTATGGAATATTTACCTACATTTGGGCCATTTTTTGGGGAAATGTAGGTAAATATTCCATACATGGAGCATATGGGCAATGGGTCATAGCTCATGGGCTTGCTGGGTGAAAAACATCGGGTAGACACTGCAAAAAAATGACTACTGGAAACAAAACATATCAAAAAATCAGGTTCACCCCTACTCTCCACACTGAAAAAACACTTGAGACACTGGAAAAAACAAAACTTTAGAATCTGTACTTTGAACCTTTTTGAAGCTGAAATCTCTTATTTGTACAATATTTGCAGGGGTTGGGCACTTAAACATGCATGTTGCATCATATTTAAAGCGTTTCGGCCTTGAATCTTTGAGTTTTATTTGCAGTTGAAATTGAAATTTTGTTCCAGTATCATCCCGAATATTATTGAGTATTGTTTTTTTACCCAACCCATATGTTCAACTGAACATATTCCATTAATCTAAGTGGGTGAACTAACTACGCTGTTCTGGTATTCACCAGCTATGCTTGGGATGCCACCGAAGTAGCTGTAAACACTGGGTTACATAGAGAAGTGAGTTGGCAAATATGGAAAAAATGTTTCTTCCTTACAGCCAATGATCTGTTCAATCAAGGTTGCATGGTTTGCCTGGATTTATACTGGGTTCAACACTCCGGACATGTTGGGTGTTTCCATTTCCATTGTTTGACCACCAGGTTACATATCCCATTCTCTCCCCATGATATCCTGCCATGGTTTATTACTTCATTGACATATTAACCATTAAATGACAATAAATTACCATTACTTCGTTTATCATTAACCATTATTACATATTATTACTTCATTAACCATGGCTTAATCCCAAAAAATAACAATGGTTGATCATGTTTGACTAGATATCCCATTATCTCCCCATGATGTCCTATTGAATCCCATAAAATCACCATGTTTGTAGGTTTTTGTTGTACCCACCGAGGATATAAAATGGGCTTGATGTGCTCTGCCTGATGTGCTTGATCGATTCGCCAATACCGCAAGGCTGTCACAGAACTTTTCCTGATTTGTACAAGGTGGTACTCCCCCAGTGATGTTTGTTGGTTTATAAACCATAGTAAGTATAGATATATCATGATATATCTATCATAAATCATAGTTATTGGAGTTATGTTCACCAACTTAGCTAACTATGGGGCACCACCTTGTATGGCTGATGGCTGGCGATTCGCTACACCAAATACTGTGGAAGGAGAAATCCTACACCACCGACCTTGGATGGTTGAAACCCTAGAAATCATGGGATAAATCATCTATCAACTGGTGCAGGATTTCTTCCATCCACTGTATGTATGTATGTATGTATGTATGTATGTATGTAAATCCAGTCGTCCTTGTAAATCCAGTCGTCCTCTAAATGCATTCATTTGACACCGCCAATCTGAATCAGTCCCACCAAATAATGACCATGGGGGTATCTGGTGCATATATATATATATGAATATATATATATATGAACCCCCACTTGAAATACCACAAGATCCAATGTTCCAATCAGCGTTGAAACACCTTTTCAAAAAACTCCCGTTGAAACTCCGGGGGTGCGGTGCACCACTCAGAAATAGACCAGATGCCAGACCCCCAAATGTTGCAGGAACAAGGAGGGGTAAACTAGGAATAATTGGGAATAGTTGCGCGCCCCAACAGAGTCAAAAGTAAACAATGCTCGAACAGCAGTGGATCTTTGCAAAGAATCACGTCTTGAAAACGACATGTGAACAGAACTTGACGCACTCATAGGAATCTTCCAAGGACTCCAAATAGTAAACCACCCAAGCCAATCACACAAAATAATGGCAAACAGAAAAATATTGTGGAAATTGGCCAGTGATTCATGTACCCTCTGGTAAACATTCACAGTTTGCGAACTTGAAAATGGCCCAGTCGAAATAGTGGATGTTCATGGATTTTCCCATTAATAGCATGGTGATGTTCCCATCAGTTTTTTGCACGTTTACCAGAGGCTAATCTGGGATGTTTTTTTAACGGTTTTGGAAGGCCACCGAAACGCGCAGTAGAGACCAAGGGTCTCAAAGGGGTTCTCTGTGAAACTGGTGTAGACCATGTAGCAGAAAACCAACCTGGCAAGTTGCGGTATAGAGATGAACACAAACACATATCAAAACAAATGGGTTGGATGTTGGTAGTTAATCAATATCAATGTAATATATAGGGATAATATATATAATTATACATATATATATATATATACTTGGTTCATCCCACTTAGTAAGTGGGTTATAACCCCAGTTATAAGTGGATTAACCCTACTTATCCCATTTATAACTGGGGTTATAACTCACTTACTAAGTGGGATGAACCACCAAGTATATATATATATGATATAATTTGCAGCACTATCCCCATAATTGATTGGTCAAGGATGGGCAAGGATGGGCAATGGTTGTGTTGGTAGAACCGCAATTTGGATGATTTACCCTCTGGTGAACTAACATAGCAATGGAAAATCACCATTTTTAATGGGAAAATCCACTATTAATGGCCATTTTCAATTGCTATGTTAGTTCACCAGAGGGTATAGTCAGTCCGACGGAGTCCGACATATCCCGAAAAGTTCTCCATCCCATGTTTAATTCCTGTCTGCAGATTGCGCTGCAATTGCCGTGGTTGTCCACAACATACTGAAATTGAACTGAAACATTGAAACAAGAAACATATCCAATGAATTAAACTATGAAAAGATCGTATGGGCTTGTCCAAAGTCCAAAAATTGGAAAATACCACTGAATGCCAGTCTACTAGGGAAAATGATGATCGACCATTGGAATTGTAGTTATGTGTTCTCAAAAAACATCAATCAAACGCATAGTTAGAAACGTTGGAAGACCTGGAAATATTCGATAAACATTATCTCTACCATCCTGGAAACCTGTGTCTATTTTTGCTGAGGGTTCCTGTATCATGGTCCAGGTTCCTAAATTCATCCTTTTGGGGAATTTCTGACCAAACAATCACTGATGGGGCCGCAAAAATGCACTTTAAAAAACAGCATCGACAAAGTGACTGAAGGAAGACTGTGAAGATCAAGAGGAAGAGAAGCACCTGAGAAGACTTGGACGGCTCAGCCATTACACTCCGCAAGATGTTGCTCCCCAGTGAGTTCTCTTTGTTGGTTTATCACCCCATGAACACCAACAAAAACCCTGTCAAACTAATATTTTAAACTGACTTAGCTAAGTACGGGCACCACCTTATGGCATCTTTCTCTTCAAAATTCATTGGGTTCAAGGGAAACATTGTTGGAACAACATGTCAACATGAAAATATGTGCCTTTGAAGTGTGCCTTCATTTAATTATGCGGAAGAAAAAAATTGTAGTTGGTTGTGGATGAACCCTGAACACATGGAAACATCATGTACTCTAGACTTTACCCCCATCAAAAGTCAAACAACAAAGGATACCACAACTCACCCGATGTGTGTCCAGAGAGTACCCGCTAGTTTGTCCAGAATGGGCTATGGGAGGTATGGGACCCCATTTTATGATCTGTTATGGCCATGAAAAGAAAAAAATCTTAACAGGAATTATGAAGAAACAACATTCAAAACCATTTAAAACACATAGCGGATTTTGTGGCTACCCTCTTCTTGCACAAACCTATGCTACACAACACCTCCAAACCGGTGCTCGAATGGCTGGCATCTCACCAAGATACGAGCGATGAGCCCAGGCCAATGCTTGGATGCCCAAAACAAATCACAGCATCCCAGCAATTCTCCTCAGAGCGAAATTTGGCAAATTATCAGTGGAAATTTACCCTCTGGTAAACTAACATAGCTATTGAAAATGGCCATAGAAATAGTGGATTTTCCCATTAAAAATGGTGATTTTCCATAGTTATGTAAACGTTTACCAGAGGGTAATCATCAACAATAAGGATGTTCACCCAAAACTCACTGGTTAATAGTGATGGTTAATAGGCTAATATACTGGTTATTAGGGATATAATGTACCAGTAAGTCAATCAATGGGAATTTCAGGACCCTTAAATGGAGATTCTATAGCATATTATAAGTTTAGAGCTGGGAATATTCCTTATTCATTGTTGGTTAAATCCAATAATTATTCATTGCTGGGAAATGGGAAATCTCCCAATGGTTGCTGGGGTTGATGGAGGTTTGTTGGTTCTGTCAACTTATTCTGAGTTTGGCAGGGATATAATAAGGAAATCATCCCCTGCAAAACTGGCGGACTTCCATTGAGGGGGAGCGAGTTCCGTTTTTTATTGCGAGATGCGATTGAATAGGGATATCATAGGATATATATATATGCATACAACTTGATCCAAGTAAGAAAAACAACATAATCGTAAACATCAGAATACTCTTACACAAACACACCTTTACTGATACTTCATGTTTAATCCGGGAAGGAGAGTAGATTTGAAGCACCTTCCAAATGATGTCTAGATGATTTACATCACCCTACTGTAATATGTTTTGCCCATTTTTTCTGGTCCCACATGATTGTGGTTTCATCCCCTACAATCAGGCATGGTTACCCTGTGGATTCCTTAACTTGAACGGGGGATCGGATTAATAGTTACTACCAATAGTATTTCGGGATGGGTTTTCCTATAAATCTCCCATTATGTATTATTCAAGGCCTGGCAACCATGGACCATGGAATACAATCCCAAATACTTGCCATGGATGCTCCATCGGACTATCTTAACCCTTACACCGCCATTCTTGATCTGTACATTGCCACTTTTTTGCATCTCATTTTGATCGGGGGGAGTGGGATGAGCCAACTAACAACAACCCCGGATAATCAACTCCGTTGATCTTTGAAACTTGGGTAGACAACAACTTTATACGAATTTATGCCACGTGTTAATCAGGAAACTGATGGTTCCAACGCCATCAAATTGTGCGGCACCCTAATTATGCCAATTCATCCCTTCGGCCTAGTATTAGATACCACCAATGCTGGATCTATTCATTTTGCGGTCCCCAGTATGTACTGCCAGTAAGAGAAGATATTTGATATGATCGGGGGGTGGATTACGACCCATCAACCCTGCCCCCCAAAAAATAGTTCTTGTTTAAAATTGTTATATCATGTTATATCCCCATTATCTATATCTTCAAAAATTTGATGACTACAAATGGATATAAATGGTGGTGTCCTAAAATGGTGGTACCACCAAATCATCCATTTATAGATGGGATTTTCCATCAACCAGCTCTTGTTGTACCCACATTGCAGGAAACCTCCATATGTCCACAAGAAAAGTTGGCCAGAGATTCACCCATAGATCCACCATTGCACCAAGTCTCTCCTCCCTCATTTTTCGGGTCCAGAATTCCCTCTTTCCGGGCACAAATTCAAAAGCGGTCGCCTGTTCCGCATCGTCTCGTCCAGAGCGCTGGCTAGGCAGCATTGCGTCCGGCAAGTGACTTTGGAATGTTGTGTCAGCATCCACGATCTTGTGTGGGGCACCTGCCAGTAGCCAAAGAAGTGCTCTGGCTTCCTTGGAGCATGTTGCACTTCCGAATGGCACGAAGGCATAATCTGATCCGGCCTGTCCGGTCAAATTCGTAATGTCTGGTTGCCTCACTGGGAGGTACCCCCCTAGTTACATTAGTTATAAGTCGCGCAACTTAATTTATAACATAGGTTAAGCAGCTTATAAGTTGGAGGAACTTACTTATCTTCTGTTGGAACTTACATCTTAGATGCTCCAGATAGATTAATTATATGTGAGTTATAAGTTTGCAACCTTAAAACTTAGTAAAAAGTTAAAGAACTTAGCCTTTTTTATTTTGATTTTTCATTGGTTTATTGATTTCCGCATGTTTTCGTAGCCAGAAAGACTCTTTTTGAATGCGTTGTTGTTTTCGGATCCAGAAACAGGTTTTCGATTGATCCATCCGTCTTTTCAAGTTGAATTTGGCGAAACTTTGCGGTTGTCCGCACCATGCCACGTTCACAGTCATCTGGTTGTCCGCACCATGCTAGATAGCTGCTGCGTTGTTTCTTTAACAACAACAGCGACGAAAGAACGAAAGGAGAAGTAGAAGAACGGGTCATCTGGCTGCTGTGTTGTTCTTTGACAACAACAGCGACGAAGGAACGAAAGGAGAACGAGAAGAACGGGCCATCGTTTTTTGGTAGTGCCTCTTGATTTTGAGCACAAGCGCGCAGCCGTTTGGGCTCCGGATATAGTTTCATGCTAAATGGATTGTATCTTTAGAGGTTCATATGGATGAGGTGGTATTGTCATCATGTTTCTTATTATTTGAAAATTCTATACCCACATCCACCCACATAAAACCACAAATTTCCACAGCGGTGGAAATGTGTGGAAATTTGTGGGTGGCCTTTAGCCAAGACTACACCCACAGATTTCCACAACGGTGGAAATCTGTGGAAATCTGTGGGTGGCCTTTAGCCAAGACTACACCCACAGCCACCCACAAATTTCCACAACGGTGGAACTCTGTGGAAATCTGTGGTTTGATGTGGGTAACATGATTTGTAAATTGTGATTTGAGCATTTTGTTTCCTGTCCGGCCCATGTTGGGTCATATGATGCTTTTTGCGCTCATGTCATTTGGGGATTTAAATCAGGCCCATGTTGGGCATGCTAGGTCCCTCGGTATAGCGGGCCTATAGAAAAGGAAGTCTGTATAGGGAAGGTTTGATTTCCAATCGCAAAATCTCTTGTTGAGGTTTCTTCTGATTTGGAGGCGCCGCTGCTGGAAACCTA
>Ga0126342_10001405_pt1 | contig 33730 bp, 25 predicted proteins | sample Cyp1metagenome_FD_92528 | JGI IMG/M metagenome (GOLD analysis project Ga0126342, IMG submission 92528) | Coral microbial communities from Lord Howe Island, Old Settlement Bay, Australia - Cyphastrea 1 metagenome | ecosystem: Host-associated > Invertebrates > Cnidaria > Coral ...
ATATATATATATTATATCATGATACATGATATATGATGGATATGGGCCATAGCCGACGGCATGGTGAGGTCATGGAAGGGCTCCCAAGCAACACATGGGTAAAAATGAAACATACACAGGGCTCTACCGCTGAAAACTGGTATTTGGTAGAATGCAATTTTTCGAACACACTGGTATCTGAACCAACAAGACATGGCAATGGTTATTCAATCAGAATAGGAATATCAGCAGAAAATGGTCCTAAAATGAGCCGTTGATCCTAACGGTTCCTCCGGAAATTTGGGGCAGCCAGACCTTTGGATATGCGTCCATTGCTAAGACAGGCCATGGCCAAAGTTTGCAGAAGATTACAGTTTCTCAGCCACACAACCGGTAGTGAGTGGTCTCCAAAAATAATACAGTTTAAATATGTTTAAATGAAGAAGAGTCTGTTGTGAATCTAAATTGGGCATTCCAAAAGTTGAATGCTTCGGATTAAAATCTGATGGAAAAGACATGCCAAGATTCTCTGGGTGTGTTCCAATGTGGTTTTAGAACTGTGGTTTCAGCTCTGAGCATCGAAATCTTTGGACAACTCAGATGTGATTTTCTGTCGTAGCAGCTGTGATGGGACATCACCAAGAATTCTGGCAACTCACAACCCCCCAATGGAAGGAAACAAACTACAAGCACGTTGATGAGATAGCCATTGCTGCAACAGCTGAGACACGCAACGTCCTCGAATTCTTAGTTGTATTGGATTCTTTACCATGCCATGTTTGGGTATGTGGAGTGCGTGTTGCTTGTTGGGACTGCTCAAGAGCCTCGGCGGCGTTGTGTGATCCTCACCGCCACCACCCACAACCACCATCATCGTCATCATCGTCGTCTTGGTCGTCGTCCTCCTCCTCCTCATCATCATCATCATCATTATCATCATCATCAAACAAGTTGGGAAGCCGGACTTCCCCTTGCTTCAGTACGATCGCACTTTGATCCCAGCGTCACGCCCCCACAGTTGGACATTTACCTAAAGCATTCCGTGCGTCTGTAAAAATATTTATATCATACACATGTGCATAATTGCGCATATGTATGTTTTGTTGTCATTTTGCTTTACGCATATCCGGCACATCTACTATAGTCACACCGCTATTCTATAAAAGCGTCCTCATAATTCATCATACATCTAGATCTACGGCCAAAATATCCAGCAATCATGGAGAGAAAAAATTAAAGATTACCATTCAAAATAAAACATAACTTAGGACTTAGGGGGTCGATTTTCCCCCATGTTTTGGACCCCAGTTGTCTTCCCCAGTTCGCACTTTTTGATCCGGCGGCTCAGCTTCAAGGACCCTGGCCTTGGCGCGAGAATGACCTACCAAACATGGAGAATTCAGCGACAAAAAAGGCTTGGATTTAAACCAACAGACTTGGTAGATATAACTATAGTATACTATAGTATTCATGGGGATTATAATGGTTTATAAACCAACTTATAACTGGGGGGGCCTATTAAACCAACAGACTTGGGTTTTTTGCCTAAATGGCCGAAAAAAGACGAGTTAGCCAACAAAAATTGGGATCACACAGCCATGCTGCTGCATGGTGATTAGGCACACCAAAAATGGAATCATGATCGCCAACTCTATCAGATACTCTATCAAACATTGCCAAATCTGCTATATACGAGAAACCCAACAAGATAAATCATTAGAAACCTACATTCAAAGCCATTTAAAACCGTTTAGACCAAGAACTCAAACAGAAATACAGATGAATCCAATCATGTTTTCCATTCAAAAACCATGAACAAACCATTAAAATTCCTTTTAAATCTACAAATAAATCGAAGCCCATGAGCCAACCGCCACCAAGGAGCGCTCGAGGGGCTGCCTCAAGCGCCGGCACCAGCGATGCCTGCGGCTGATCAAGAGATATGTTACCATATTCATATATTTAGTTGCAACTACATGTTTGATCAAATGTACTTATAGCTTCTCAAATACTAAGAGTAATATTGCTATACATATATATATATGTATATATACATATATACACCACAGAAATGCTATACACTATACATAATATATATATATACATGTACAATATATATATATATATGTATATTATTGTTATGTTTCTTCTATACTTCAGGTATTCATCCTTCGAAAAAAAAAGAAGAAACGCCACCTGCAGCCAGGGATGGCTGGTGTCGTCCAGGAGCCGGAGGACCTCCTGAAACGCTTCACGGGATTTGAACGGGTTGAAGATCAGGAAACAGTAGGGAAAACTATGGAGGAAACTATGGAGGAAACACTAGGGGATTTGAATTTCGAAGATCTAAGTATAATCTATTGTACATATCTATCCCAAAAATAATTCTATGGAGATCCCATAAAATTTACCGCATAGGATACTCCAAATCCCTTGGAAAAAATCAGCAGCTTCATCAGCATTATCCCTATGAAAATAGTTGTCAAGATATGTCTATTTGAGGTGTTTTTTAATATAGTTATTATAGATGTGTATATTATATATATGTAGATATATCAAAATATATCAAAATGGTGTATACCGTATACCCCATTTTCAGGCCCACCCATCTGAGTTTCGTAGAGCGCGAAAATTCCAAGTAACGACTGCGGTCGTCTTCATCGTTTGTTTCGTAGAGGAGGGAAGAATTGAAAAAAGTTGATCGACTGCCCAAAATCTCGTACGGCAGAGGGAAAAAATACTTTCTATTGTCTGAGTCTCTATATGGTGATTTCCTGAAATAGGGGTACCCCCAAATCATCAATTTTAATGGGATTGTCCATTATAAACCAACAATTTTGGATGTTGCTGAAGATCAACCCCCAACTTTCCAAAAATCACCTATCCAAGAGGATGCTTGGGACGGGAAAGTCTCACAACCAACTCCTATTCACAGCCAAAAAAACACCTTTTTTCATATCCAAAATGCTGATGGAATCCCAACGTGTGCTAGCTAAATCATATTAAATCACTTCAAGCCCGAATTTCACATGGTGAAATCCGCACCGTTGTCAGGTCCCGAACAACGACCGTTACCCGGCCTGGTCAACATTAACCAAAAACGACGGAAAATCCACCCATGTTCAATGGGTATATCCATGAATATCCCAATATTCTCCCATCATTATCCCATGATCATCCCTAGAAAACCATATTAAACCATATTAAACCACGGAAAACCCACCATTTTTGATGGGGAAATCCCTTGTTTTCCTGGAGATCCCTTAAATGCACCTGCCAGGTGATGCCATGGTACAACGAGCTGACCAAGTCTGAAGGATCGGGGGTGAGACCTGGCACATCTGGCACTGGAGATCCAAATCTGAGGGATGGGGGATTGTCATTCATATACTCTATTGATATAGTGATTGATATAGTCATTGCGTTCTCAAATATTTATACGTATGTATATATATATATATATATATTGATATTGATATTGATATAGTGAGTGATTAATAGTGGTGTATATCATATATATATATAGGTAAATGATAATACTTCAAAAAACGTCACTAACCTGAAGTTTCACCTTTTTTTGGGTGAGTTGCCCTTATATGCCATTGTTCCAGTGAGGTTGCAGTGATAGATTCAATTGATATAAAATTGATATATAGTGATTCATACATAGTGATTCAAATATATAGTGATTCATATACAGTGATTGGTATAGTGATGGTGAATATAACTCGGGTGTATGGTGACTGTAAGTACACTTCGATGGGGTTATCAACCAACCTATCGCCAGACTGCCTAAAACTAGTCACGTATCCTTTTCCCCAAAGCAACAGTTTACCCATGGAATAGCCAATGTTCACTGGAAACTCATCTTCCAACCCCAACTGAAGGCAGGGTCTATGTCAGTTGGTGTGGTAAACGGGATGTAAATACGGATCTAACAATCAATATATATATATATAATCAATCAATGGTGATACATTCTACATCATCTCAATCAAACGATCGTTATAACATTTGGACATCTGTCGATTGATGTGAACCTACGAGGTGGTGTGTGTCGCACTTCAGCACTACACAATCATTTACTTTGGGGGCATATTGTAATTCATGGGCTCCAAAAAAGAATGGGAAACAGATGGCATTTCGGCATTTCTTTCTGTCCTGCTTTCATGGTGCATGACATAGCTGAATTCCAAGTGCCCCAGGAAATCCATGGCTTTCGTAGGGGGTAACAACACAGAAATTTGTTTGGGAACATAGAACCCATGGGGCCGTTGAATTTTTGGATAGGATTTTTTATACCATCAATTCACCATCAATTCACCATCAAAATGCCATAAGTTGCTTCTAAGACCAATACCCGACCTTTTTTCCCTCCTTTGTGTTATCAAACATGGCTGACCAATGCCATACACCTCCGGGGGATTTCCCAGTTTCATCGACCGCGCCTCGCGCGAGGGCCTTGGGCAAAAGGCTCCAAGCAAGTTGCGGTCGCCTCACGGATGGCTGTAGTTTGCGAAAAAATCCTCTATCTAGCTATCTATCTATCTATCTAGCTATCTAGCTATCTATCTATCTACCTATCGATCTATCTAGCTATCTATCTATCTAGCTATCTATCTATCTATCTATCTACCTATCTATCTATCTAGCTATCTAGCTATCTAGCTATCTATCTACCTATCTATCTAGCTATCTATCTATCTACCTATCTATCCATCTAGCTATCTATCTATCTATCTAGCTATCTATCTATCTATCTATCTATCTATCTACCTATCTATCTATCTAGCTATCTAGCTATCTAGCTATCTATCTATCTACCTATCTGTCTAGCTATCTATCTATCTACCTATCTATCCATCTAGCTATCTATATGTCTATCTATCTATCTAGCTATCTAGCTATCTATCTATCTACCTATCTATCTATCTAGCTATCTATCTATCTATCTAGCTATCTATCTATCTATCTATCTATCTACCTATCTATCTATCTAGCTATCTAGCTATCTAGCTATCTATCTATCTACCTATCTATCTAGCTATCTATCTATCTACCTATCTATCCATCTAGCTATCTATCTATCTATCTATCTAGCTATCTAGCTATCTATCTATCTATCTACCTATCTATCTATCTAGCTATCTAGCTATCTATCTATCTACCTATCTATCCATCTAGCTATCTAGCTATCTATCTATCTATCTAGCTAGCTATCTAGCTATCTATCTATCTACCTATCTATCTAGCTATCTAGCTATCTAGCTAGCTATCTATCTACCTACCTATCTATCTATCTACCTACCTATCTATCTATCTATCTATCTATCTATCTATGTATCTATCTATCTAATATACATATAGCAATCCCCAAACAGATATGATATTAAAATATATTAATCGTTCGAAATAAACATTCAGCTACAAGTCTGTTTGAATTTGCTAGGGTGCAAAACTATGCTTAATTCCCAAGTAGATAGAAAGGTCCAAAACCTATACTACAAGTAAGGATTATAAGGTAACTATCATCTATGGCATCAATAACTTTTCGGCACCTTTTTGGGAATCCCAGAAATTTCAGAGCAACTCCCGAAAAGATGCAGAAAGGTTCAATTGATCATTTAGTTGGCTCAATTACAGTTCTAGTTTTTGATGTGCAGGAATGTGTATAGCCAAGCAATCTGTTTCACAAAATACTGACACATGTGACACATACCAAGATCTTTGGGTCGCTTCTTCACTCAAAAATGGGATGCAGCATGCAGGTGAATCTTGAGATCATATGAAACCTGGCGAATGTGGTAACCCCGACAATAAAACATCCCCAAGTCATCAGCATGTTTGTGGGTATGAACCATCCCCAAATGGTAGGCTTATTATTGGCTTTACCACATTTTGATCAGTTGGAGATGATCATAACCCTACCTTTATGATATTTATTGCAGTATTATTGTGGTATTTACCAAATAACCCACATATTATTGGTATCTTCATCCCCTCTTTATGATATTTAGTGCAGTTTATGTCCCGTTGTCAACGTCCCATTCAGGTCCGCTACTAAGCCTCGCCTCGCTAGGAGGCAAGCATTCAGCACCGCCTGCACGGTAGAAGTCTGGGTTTAAGGCAGAAAATTCTTGGTGGCGAAGCAACGAAGATTCGATGAAGAAAATCATTGGAGATCAAAATGCCCCATTTCGAAATGTTGAAGCTCCTTACAAATTGGGAAACTCTTCCAACATTCAGACAAATATCGGAATCTCATGGGAAGTTTCCTTAAAAAAGTGGGCTTTATAACCAAATATCGCCAAGAAGCGATGGACTTATCATGGCTTACCACCCGTTCCCACCTCGATGGTTTCTGGCCGCGCAGCCATTCCACCTCGTTCAGCCTGGAGACGATGAGTAAACGAGCGGACCCTCCCGGTTTTCATCGATGTGGAAGGTCCCCAAAATGGGGATAAAATATTGTGTATATATCTATATATTATATACATATCATATATATATATATACATAGATGAAACACATATTGAAAACTGGTACCACATCCCCGAATCAAAAACAACCAGGGAGTTTTGTATGTTTGATCCTGGGTTAACTTTGGGACAGGATCATACTGATTGGAGGTTTCTTCTCCCACAGCTGACGCTGGAAAATGTGGCAAACGATGTGGCAAACTATGTTGCTCGATAACCATATCGATTCTCAAGTTCAAAAATAATATATGTACATATATATATATCATATATATATCATATATATATATCATATATATATCATATATATATATATATCATATATCATATATATATATATATATGTGTGTGTGTTCCCCATGTTTTGATGATCGACCCATCAATTAAAAGCCCCACCAAATTACCCATCTTCACCTCGCCCAGCAAATGGCATGCCAAACCTGGCTTGGATGGTTTTTTCAACAAAAACGATCTGTGAATTATTGGATAGTTGGATCATTGGATAATATTATTATGGATATATAATGGATAATATTATAATAATGGATATATAATGGATAATAATTGGATAATATTGGATAGTTAACGATAATTGGATAGTTGGATAGTTGGATAATAATAATTGGCCCAACAATGAATTATGGATATTTATGGATAATTGATAATATTCATTTCTGAATAATTGATAATAGTTGGATAATTCACTTATGGATAATATTGGATAATATTGTGGATAATAGGTGGCCCAATATAGTTGGATAATTCATCAAAAATCTTAAAATGTCTGATACTTCAAGAAAAACTCTAGCAAAAAAAAAACATCGATAATCATGTCAATATACTCTGAAGAATTTTGGCGGGTCGGAATTTTGACGGTACCATTTTGCCGTGGAGGTTCGGTACCTTAAGCGGAGAAAAAAACCGAGGTCTCCCAATGGATTAGGCCATTGGAATAGCAAAACGGATGAGTTTTACCATGGGATTTTTAGGGGTACCCCAACTGTTCAGAAGGCGGCACCCCAAAAATGTCGCCTGGCTCAAAAGTCCCAAAAAAAATCAAGGCCTGGAGATCATCATTTTAGGCTATTGCCCAAGCAAAATTGGCCTATTACCTCGAAACTGATGGCTGTTCAGAACTTCAAGGACCTCTCATTACATTGAGGAACCCTATCTCACTCTATACACTGTATATTCTATATATAATTGTAATTAATTCAATTAATTCTATACATACACTCTTTAATAGATATGTATTCAAGTTGACAGTTCTGAGTCTCTACCCCAACCACTTTCAGTGACCTGGGGACACCTGAGATACCTGAGCCCCCCCACTCCACTGGCTCTCATGACCCATGGCAGAAATGCTGGAATGGTACCTGGCCAAGACATCCGGATCTTCATCTTCCCCCACAGTGAAACCCCTCGCTGTCTCACAGCCAAGCAAATTTTGATTATATGTAATCTCACAGCCAATCCAATATATTCATATTAAACATATATATATATATATTTTATATATATATATATTCCGATATTACCCTCTGGTAAATTAACATAGACCCTGGACCCTGGCAGATAGGGGTTGGAAGACTAGTTTCCATTCAAAATTGGCGATTTTCAGGGTCCAACTGTTAATTTACCAGGGGGTAGTTGGAAAAACGGCGCCCCATCGGTTGGATGTTTCCCCCTGTTCCCGTTTATGGCTCACTGCAGCATCGATGGTGCTTTGCGAAGCCTGCGCAGATCCTGGCGGCGGCGGGAACCCAACTTTGGGCGAGGAAATCGCCATCCGACCATCGCCGTTAAAGCCTTAAATAACAACGGGATTTAATGGGATTTAATGGTGGTTTTATGGGATTTAATGGGATTTAATGGGATTTAATGTTGGTTTTATGGGATTTAATGGGATTTTATGGTGGTTTAATGGGATTTAATGGGATTTTATGGTGGTTTAATGGGATTTAATGGGATTTTATGGAATTTTATGGTGGTTTAATGGGATCTAATGGGATTTAAGAGGATTTATCCTCTGGTAAACGTTTACATAGCTATGGAAAATCGCTATTGTCCAATGGGTAAATCCTCTATTTCGACTGGGCCATTTGAAAAAATGTCGCAAAGTGTTAGTCATTGCCAGAGGGTAGACAGAACTCATAACGAAAGGTTTCACAATTTATCACTTGACCATTTGAAGCAACTACCATTATGCATTTCATGATGTATCATGTAATTATCAGTTCTGCATCGTTTTACATATGGAGGTTTCCTAAGTCATGGGGGTAGAGAAAAAAATCATCCATGTCAGTGGGATTTTCCAGCCAAAATCAACCATCCATTACGGCGTTTACGGTATCCCCCATGTATATGGAAACACTGCTGATATTTCCTATCTCGGCCCATCACCAGTCGACATCACCTATACACACTCTACACATGTCACTATACAATACCTATATATATATATAATAGGACATGTCATACACATATATATCTGTTATATACACAAAACATATACATCATATACACACTATACACCCATCACCTATATCCCAAGGACCTATGGAAACCCCACGGAAAACCTCCAAAGATTGTTCTGGCAAACCGCCTGCAGGAGTTGGATACACTGCTCCCAGCAACTTGACCTGGCGAGTTGAACGGGAGACCGGAGCGGGACCACAGATGTAGCTGGTCATTGGATGGGAACCCTTGGATGGAGTCGATCTGTACCATGAACCATCCAAAAAATCATTGGGTTACTGCAGTTACCCCATGACTTGACGCATATGATTACCCATATCTGATGATTTAGTCCACAAAAATGAGGCTTTCATTATCTTTCATTGACAAATTGGGCTTCACAAACAAAAACCATAAAACCTGAGGAGTCAACCATTTAGCTGACCAAAATTTGGATGCAACCGGCCAAAGTGATGATGAAACCAGCAAAGACGGTCAATGACTGAAATTGATGGGGATTCAGCCTACAAACTGAGGATTTTAATCCACAAGCGTGGCAAACTGAGCGAACTGTGGATTTCACTGATGAGAAACCACATCAATTGTGGTAGATACCAAGTGGAAAACCTCAAAACACCAAGTTAACTGGGGCACCCCGGGAGTCCGACTGATGATTCACTTCGATTCCTACGAAACAGACTAGTTACATGATGTGATCAATGTGATCGTCAATGGGCTTTTACCTCAGCCATTTTTTTGCGCCATAGCTATGACTATGACTCAACCATTCGTCAAGCATCAAAATTGGGAGATGTACAAATCAACAAATCTTCAGACGTTCCACGTTTGGTGTTGCCTCTCGCAGGCGCGCAGCGCTTGATTGAAATGGAACGCCTCGCCGATTTTCTTCGGATTTCTGAAGGTTTTTTTCTACCCATTTTTGGGGGGTCCAAGTGCCCCATGGTTGTGTGATTTCCATCCCTGGCCACATGCTAATGCCTTTGGAATTTGGAATAGTTCTCACCATTCTTCTTTGCAGAGGTGGTCGAAGTCCCTGTTTCTATACATTTCGGCCCATGAATTCCCCCTCTTGCTGAGTGGCAGTCTTACAAAGCTGTGAGGATCACGGTTCCAGGACCCTAAACCACGGAGATTTCTGGTGGTTTTTTTCACATATTAAAAAGATAGAATATGGATTTGTCTGAGAATACGGAAACCGATTCCATCCTATGTTTTTTGTTGTTAAAGCCTCGTCTTCCCCATTAAAAGTGCCATGAGACTCCATCCTTGGACAATCCAAATCATCATGTCTTCTTGGTCATGTGCCACGAACATCTCCCCGCATCATGGTGCTTCTAAACAAATCCAGCATAAATTCTCTGGGGTAACATGCAGCATAGATCTGGAAAATGGATGAACATGGCCCATTTATAGATGATGGATCTACCATCATCTGGTTATTTAACATAGCCATGGAAAATCACCATTGTTGATGGGAAAACTCACTATTTCTATGGCCATTTTCAATAGCTTTTTGTATGTTTACCAGATGGTATCTATAAAGAAATGCTAGATTTCCCCCATATTTCCCACAGCCCACAGCTGCCGCCTGGGGCTCTGGGATTGCCACCAGAAGCCGTAAGGCCAAAAGCCATTGCTGCCCAAGGGCCGCCGCTTCGATGACACCATTCAGGGAGATCCCGTCAGGGCCTTGGTAGCCATCGTTTTAGTGGTGGTTGATAGATCACCATGATTTTACCATGATTTTACGGGTGCTTCGTCATGTTTAAGATCCACAAAACATTGGGATTTCACGAAAGATTCAATGATGATTGAAACGTGAGAAACTCACGTTTCAAGTTCTGTCTTCCAAAAATGAAAGATATGGTGTTTGGTTCATGTATTCTACAAACATGAGGTCGTTTGGAAAGCTTCTTAATGGTCTGCTTGGAGCTAGGAAAACCCGGGAACATCCCGAAGGTCGGTTGTATTTTGGCGGGGGCCCCAGCGAATCGCATACATGGTCGTCATGTTCTCGAAAATGCTCCTCGGAAAAGAGCTGACTGACCAGTCTACGACCCCATGATGTCTCCGAAAAAAAAAAAACACATCCATGAAGCACTCACAAATTACCCTCTGGTAAACTAACATAACTATGGAAAAACAAAAAGCTTAATGGGTAAATCAACTATAAATATCTATAAATGACCATTTTCCATAGCTATGTTAGTCATTACCAGAGGGTAAATTTGATATGAAGGGGATTATTTAATCTTGAAGCTTCAAGTTTGTTCGTGTTTTCGAGGCCATTTTCAGATGGTTATGTCACACTGAAAGTCACGGCTTTCTTTGGCGGATGGTCACGAGCACCCCACTACCATAGCCATTAAACTTGGCTGATAGCCAACCCCCAGAGTGTTTAGACACCTGAACACATTACCTGTCCGACTTCGATTTTGCTGCTTCTGACTGCACCTTGCCAAAAAACTGCGATTTTATTTCTTCTGATGTTTCCACAATTGTTTGTTTTACATGACGGTTGCTGCTGTTGTTGCTGTTGTTGGTGATGGTGGTGATCGTTGCCTGTTGGCTGTTGTCGTTGTCGTTGCTTCCTAAGCATGTTTGATCACCATCCAACGGTTGCCAGAGTCCCATCTTGCTTGTTGCGCTGTACAAAAGCGATATTCACAGCAACCCCATTGTTTACTCTCTGGTAACCGTTTACATAACTATGGAAAATCACCATTTTTAATGGGAAAAGTCACTATAAATGGCCATTTTCAATAGCTAAGCTATGTTAGTTTACCAGAGGGTAATGGAAACTTTTCGTAATTTCCTTTGACACAAAAACCAAAGTACATCCCCAATCAACATCGTTTTATTGATGGCGATTTATCGCCAGTTGTTTCAGATCCAGATTTGTTGTTTCAATCCTCATTGCTGGGTTGGATCCCAATTTTTGGTTGGCTTCAACCACGTTAGGCCATGTAAAAAAGCGCAAGATGTTTCTCCGTAAAATCCGCATTTCTGTGGTTTCAGCCACGTGAAAAAGCACCATTTGGGTTTGTCTGAAAATAGTGTACCCCTACACCCAATGGTTTTGCTGATCACTATCCCTACGAAATGGCTATTTCATTGGGGGTATACCCCATTTTCAGACATACCCATTTTTTTTAACGCTGGTGAATCTCCCAAAACAAAAACGCAGCCGGACATAAACACAAAACAAGCGGCAGCACGGCGCGCCAGCTGCCGGCCTGTCCACAGGTGGAGATTAGGGCCTTGGTGATCGCCAAGATGATATTGATGGGTACCCTCGACTAAACTAACATAGCTATGGAAAATCACCATGTTTAATGGGAAAACCATGGGAAAACCATGGGAAAACCATGGGAAAATGGTGATTTATATGGAAAGTCCCACCATTTTTAATGGGAAAATCCATTATTTCTATGGTCATGTTCAATAGCTATGTTAAATTACCAGAGGGTAATATTAAAAATTGTATGGATCATATCTTGGTGATATATTCACTATATACATATATGATTGATTGTTAATCGATATCGCCAGTATCAATCATATAGTGAGAATATAGTGATAACGAGAATATATCATATTACATCAATATCGCACAAACATAATCATTAATATGTAGATAATGAGATAGTACATGATAGTACCATGTATAGAGATTTAGTAGTGATAATAGTAGCCAATGTTGATATTATCTATGGGGATAGAAAAAGCCAAAATAATATTGGTATGCGATGCTATCGGAAGGAATTGAGGGACCTTACTTGGTATATCTATACTATATCTATTGTATATTTAATATCATTACTATTCCTGGTATGCATTATTATATCTAGTGTATATAATTACGGATATTCACAGGCTAAATAGACGATAGATAGATATATAGCATATATGATAGGTATGGTCTTCCTCTGATCTCATCTGACTCTTTCTCTGATCTGACTCTTCCCACCTCTGCTTTTCCATCTGTCCATATTGTCGGAAGTTTGACTTCTAGATTTCCTTCGATAAGTACTACAGCAAAAATTGCCGCAATACAAAAATTGAAACAAATTGAACTTTTTCCAAGCGCACGGCACCAAAACAATGAAATCACTCAATCACTAAAGCTGTGGTGACGCCAAAATTGAACTTTTTCCAGGCGCACGGCCTCCCGATACGACTTCTACGAGCTGATACGACTTAACGCTAGCGCTTGTACAGGAAGAACGATGGAAGCAAAGATTGGAACTCCTTCGCACTGCACTTCCAAGGTCCAATGCCCAAAACTCCGAATGCGAAAAAAGATAGTGGTCAATCAGGATGCCTAAAGACGCTGATCAATGACAAGGACAGCAAGGATAGCATGAATCATCATCAGTATAAAGTACAATCAATTGGGTATGGATCAATACCTATTTTTCTACCATTTTTAGTGGATTATTCACATCCATAAATCCCAGCTATTTTGAGGTGAACTACAGGTTTTGACACACTGCCAATTACCATCGGTTTTCCCCATCAATTGGCTGATTACATACCGCATTCGCATCGTCCTGTGGCTGATGTGGCTGGGAGTCCGACGTTCATGGTGGACACGCTTGGCACAACCTGCTGGACTCACAATCACCAATTTCTATGATCAGAAAAGATTAATGATTTATGATTAATGATCGTTAGTATCAAGAATTTCTATGATTTAATATGATTTAATACGTATGACTTGTTATGATTCAGACTTATGATTGATGATTCAGTAAAATCTATCACACTTGATGATCATTGAAAGATATTGAAATTGACCAATGGTTTACAAACATGCCGATGTTTTAATGGATTCCATGACGGTCATTTCTTTAAGAAGGAATGGAGTACCATTTTTTGTGGATCCACAAATTTGACTCAGAGCCTGGTGACTGTGATGAGCAGAAAACCTATAGCCGTGTATTATATTATATATATATATGCATGCATAGCGTCATATCCATGATATATGTATATATACCCTCTGGCTATTTCACATCGCGAAGTGGACCGTTTCAGCGTGTTGCAATAGGTAAATCATATTTAAAAAGTGGTGTTTACATATGTTTACCATCCATTTTTTCTGGTCCATCGCAATTTCAATCACCAGGACATAGAGCCCACCTCGTTCTCTTGCATCTCAGCAAAGAGCTCCAGGGCATGCTGCCAGCGCCTTAGCCACATATACACATGTACACATATACCCAGCTACGATTATTCCAGAAGATAGGGTTAATGATTTGCAAGTGACTTGTAACGGCAGGCACAACTGGTATATATTGGTCCTTGGATACTCAAATACTCAGTTCCCCAAGGTTCAAAAAAAACAAGGAAATATCATGATTCTCATGGTTTACCTCATTTTTCCGTAGGTTTTCTCGTTTTACCTCATGTTTCCACAGGTTTTCTCACTGTGAAATCACATCTTTGTTCCTGGGTTTTCACCGGGTCCCTACCTGGCAGGGCGACAGCCGCTGATGACGCTGGTGTAGGCCATCTCATCTTGCTGCAAACTAACCTCCTGGGGCGCTGGGTGACGGTGATCGAGTCGACTTCTTACGGGTTGTCAAGACCTAATAGAGAAAAATATGGTCTATGTATATAATACATATATATATGTATATGTAAATATGTATATATATTATATACAGCACATATGCAGGTTTGATCCTAAAATCTAAGACTTTATCTTTGGAAAGTAACGGGTTAGAGCGCAAATTGGTCATGTGAAGCCGTTGGGATCATAATCCCCGTTTTTTTGATCCATTTTTCACCAATCTGTCCTCCAACCAACCGCGAACCATGTGAAAATACGGCAGAGGGAATACCCTCTGGTAAACAAACAGTTTGCTATTGAAAATGGTCATAGAAATAGTTGATTTACCCATTAAGAATGGTGATTTTCCATAGTTATGTTAGTTTACCAGAGGGTAAGACAATCCAAAAATTCTTGAGGAATCCGACTGGCAACAGGAGATCCTGCATCCAGGATGATTTCTGCTGGCTGTCCCTCCACACTATTGTTTTACCATCCTTCTCCATATCAACCAGAATTACCATCTGGTACTCTAACAGAGTTGTGGAAGCCATGGCCCATTTAGTTAGAATGATTTGCCTATTACATGTATGGTGATGTTCCATAGCTATATAAAAAATTACCAGAGGATTTATCCATATTATCCATTGTTATCCCATATCCCCATGTTCGGTTAAACATCCCCATGATTCAATATGTTTCAGGTTTACTCCACATGACTTCTTTCAGAGGTTTTGGTTATATGTGCCCGTGACATATCCCCATGGGATTCTGGTTCACATATCTTCCCATGGGGATATTAACATATGTCTCAGTCATTTCACCTAAGCTTCACAAGGTGCCGAAAAAGATATCCCTACTGGTTGGTTGAAAGCGGTTTCTCTACCACGGGGCAGTTCATTATCCCTTTTATATGGTTTAGCTAGTAGAGGTCCCAACATTGCACCCATCAACAATGGTGCCTTCACCGATGGTATTGATCAATAAGAAGCATTAATAACATTTAACAACCATCAGAATCATGATTCTTGAATTAACTATCACCACCTGTCATGTGGGTAAATTACAAATAAACCACCAAAATGACTGGGAATGGTAAGTAACCATACCACCTATAAAAATGGTGACTGGGGGATGATAACTTTCTAACATTGTTTTACCCGCATTAGTTGGTTTAACATTAATAACCATATTCATTTTGATTCATTTGGTTTAATAACCAGGAATAAGCATGAATAACCATTAATAACCAATAGTTAATAACCATTTGTTAGCATTAATAACCATTAATAACCATGAATAACCAACGGTTGGTGGCAACATGGCCAATTTAACGCTTCTTTTTTGTGCCCAAAAGCCCCATGGTCAAGGCGCCCGCATCTCGGAGAAGAGGTGCAATGCACTGCTCCACACGCTGCGTTGCGACAAAAAGGAGATGAGCAGCGCGTACCTCGGTCCGTTGACCGTTGACCGTTGCCATGGCGCCCAAAAGCCCGTGGGGAAAAGCCCGGAAATTCCCAGCAAGCCATGTTTGACCTTGAGGGTATCTACAGGGTATGAATCTGGTAAAGAACTGCTTGGTGAAGCCACGTCCAAAAAACATCGGATTCTGAGAATACACATGACATGTTACTATCCAAAAACATCGGATTCTGAGAATACACATGACATGTTACTATGGGCATCTATGGGCCATAGTATTTACACTTGTAGTCATGTGTGTGTGTATTTCTATATGTACACACACACACATGAGATAAACGCATATACCGAGCAATCGTCGTGTCAAAAAGACATCAGGATATACAGCGGCGATTTTGGTCCAAGGCACTCCTTGCTGTTGAGTTTATAGTGGAAGCGCAGCTGCGAAATGAGACCCGCTGCCTCATGGTGAAACTGCTGAAAAATCACAGCATTTTCCACCGATCTGCATGTGAAAAATCCCATTGTACCTAAAGGGATGTTTACTCTGAAAATCCGATGATATGGTATTCATGCCGTTGGTTAAACAATGCCTTGGTGCATATACCAAACCTGGTATTTATACATCAGGTATACCTGGTGGATTCTTTAGGTAGTTGAAAAAATTGGGTGTGCAACGGCATTCCGAGTTCTTCCCGAGTTCTGGAGTAGTTTTTGGCTGGAAGTTGCCCCTCTGGAAAAATCATAGGTGGTAATTTTTGGTAAAGTAACAGACATAGCTATTGAAATATTGCCATAGAAATAGTTGATTTACCTCTTAAAAATTGTGATGTTCCATAGTGTTTGTATGTTTACCAGCGGGTATATAGCTGAGTGAATTGTTAGTGATCCCTTTCAAAGCTTCATGTTGCCAGCAACCTCAGTGGCTCCAAAAAAACAAAAACAGGCACGTACCCATGTGTGATTACCCTCCTAACAAATATGCTTGGCAAAAAAAAACATAGTATATACATATATACACATACTATGCTTTTCAGAGCAACGTCTCTCAAAACCGATTATGACTTTCCAGCATTTCCCAGCCATGTTGGTGAACTGTCCATCTTTTCATCGTGAAATCTCCATTGATGAACTCCTTACTGGACCCCCCATATCCCTCATCCTGGCCGCCTCCGTTCCGCTTGTCCCGGCACCCTTGGAGAGCTTTTTGAAGACGTTTTGCTGCGCGGCGTGGCGTAAACAGAGTGGGAAAAATCCCAATGCCTTAAAAACCTTCCATTCAACCCATTTGTGGCTTTGTAGATGATTTATAGTTAAAAAAAAAAAGGGTTTTCCACATGAGGTAAAGAGATATGCTGGAGTTATGTGAAATAGCCCGAAGCCTTTGGCTAAAAAAAAACGATACGATACTTTCTAGTCGTGTTCAGTAAAGATGTAAGATGTTTGTGAGATTTTCCTAAACATGGAACCAGTATCCGCAAAATGGAGGGTCCCATATTAATGTGTGATGGTGAAATCCCTATGTTTGATGGTAAAATTCCAATTTTATATGATGGTTTTTTACCACCCAGAAGACCTCTCAAAATGTCCATGTTCGGACGGTTTTTCATACGCAAAAAATGGCGAAATCCCAAGTTCTGGCCCAAAATAAGTGTGTTAAGAACTGGTATGATATACCCATGTTCCCATTATATATATATAATTATTAAATGTCCATGATTGTCTTATATTGTCATATCCCAATATATCCCTTACCCTCTGGTTATGACTAACAGTTCGCCATGGAAAATCACCATTTTTTATAGGTAAACCATCTATTTCGATTAGGGCCATCTGTACCATGGCAAACTGTTAGTCATAACCATTTCGGGTAAATCCTATTACTGTAAGTCCCATTAGATCCCATTCAACCACCATTTTAGATCCCATTAAATCCCATAAAACCAACATTCAACCACCATTAAATCCCATTAAATCCCATTAAATCCCATTAAACCACCAGAAAAGCACCATTTTTCATAGCTAAACCATCTATTTCTATGGCTCATCTTCCGGGGCGAACGACATCTAAACGACCCCGCGCACCCCCCGCGCACCTTCCAGGTACGGCTCCGAACCTCTCCATCCTGAGACGAGGCATTCGGAGATGGCTATATGTGGTATGTACATGTTAAAATATATACATATAATATATATATATATATAACAAATCTGGAATGAATATATATATATATATATATCTATATGTATATATGTATATATATAAGATGTATTATATGCTATATACATATCCTCTATATATATATTCAACAGGTATTTCACCCATTTGAAGCCCAAAGATGTGACCGTTTCACGGCCCAGAGGTGACCAGCGTTTCATGCAACGAAGTCCTCCATGGCAGACCATGGCATAAATTCCGATCCGGCGTGAAACTGGAAGGCAACTGGCGCGTTATACATACTCTATAGAGACATACATATTTGTTATCTGCATACATACATATATATAGTATACATTACAATGTATCTACATATTTCTGAAAAGCCCTTCCTCCAGCTCAACAAAAAAAACTGAAAACAACCGTCCTCCAGGTTGGACGAGCGCCTCACAAGGCGCTCGCTTTCTTCAGCCGTGTGGGTGCTTCATCGTTGGGTGGCTGTATGGAATGACAGTGTTATAACGCTATCTTCATATGTATCATTAAGCTATCTATAACTAAAACAATATATATATATGTTATAAACTATATATATATGTGATTTCTATATGTATATTGGCTGAACACCTCTATGACCTTCGTAGATGACACACTCCCACAACTTCAGGATTGTCCAAAAACGGGGATTGTCTCCCTAAGTTGAGAAAACCCTTTGCAACTCGTCAATGGTCTCCCCAGTATCGGGTGCCCAAGCAACGAGGCCAAATCTCAAATCTCCCAGTGTCACGTTCCCATGTTAAGGAAGCATTCAATCCTTACTTCCGTTCACCAAATCATATGTAAAAAATCCCTGTTACAATCTGGTACTCAAACATGGCAATGGAAAATCCACTATTTATAGATGATGCAAACTATAAACCTCATGAAACCTCTGTTTAGATCGGGCATTTCCCACGTGAAACACACTGAGGGACGACCTGTTGCGCTTCTGCATGGGAGCCGGAGCATCAAATGACCTGGCCTGCGGATTTGGCCATGGGAGATGATGGGGTGCGGCTGTCTCGCCATGGAGCTCCACAAAACCTCCATTTATTGCTGTGTTTCCCATGAAAAAACCTCCATTGATAGAATAGTTTTCCCATAGTTTTCCGTGCTTTTCCATGATTTGTGGCTTTTGTTCTCATATTCCCAGAGGTTTCCCATGTGTTTCCATGATTTATGGCATTTATGGGTGTTTCCCCCATATCTTGCCCATGATTTTCCATGATTTATGGTTGAATCTCCCAGGCCGGCGCCTGTCTCAACTTCTGTCGCTCCAACGTCTGTTTGGCCTCTTTGGCATCAGCACCTGCAGATCTTGGGGAGTGGAAAAGACCTGGAAATTGATGGGAAAGATGTGATAATTGTGGATATTATATATATATATATATATAGATAGATATACCTATATATTAATATATATATATATATAAGATTATATTAGTGTGTGTGTGTTAGTTACATGTGTGTATGTACAGGTGTGTGTACATTGGACGACATTCTCAAGCTGGTGTGAACATGAACCATGCCAAAGTTGTGAACACATTTGCAGATTTGATGGTGCCCAGCACATGTTGAGGCAAAATATGTGCTCTCAAACTCACACTCCAACACAAACTCCTCTAAATACTTGAATCAATATGATTCCGGCTGATGTTTCAGAGGTTACCCTCTGGTAATTTAACGTAGCTATCCAAAATGGTCATAGAAATAGTGGATTTTCCCATTAAACATGGGTGGATTTTCTATAGCTATGTTAGTCATTACCAGAGGTTACATGTCTCATGCCTGGAAACTGGAAACTGGGTGATGTTCCTCACATTTCCTCACAGATCAGACCATGATGGAGTCGATCCCAAGTTTTCGAAAAGCAGTACCCTCTGGTAAACGTTTTGCCAAAAAACCATGGAAAGATCCACCTTATAGCTGGCTAAATCCACTATTTCGACTGGGCCATTTTCAATAGCTTTTTGTATGTTTACCAGAGGGTACATCAAACCAAGAGTGGCCCAGCTGACCGCACCTTGGCATGATGCAATGGCCTGGAAGGGGGGCGAGGCGAAATCCTGCAGCTCATAGACTATTGGGAACTGTTGTTGGGAACAAACGCTGTAAATCATGGGATGTTCATCGGATATGGGGCTTTAACATGCTTTAACTATCAATCAATGAGTGGATCTGCAACTCAAGTGAGCTATCAATGCAGCTTTCGTACTTGCAGAGTCTTGTTGCTCCGGGATGACATCTATTGAATCTGTCTCCATGGCCATCTCTTTCTGATTCTTTGTCAGTAAGAAGATAAGCCGATTTCAAAATCCCTTATGTACACCACTGGCCCACTGGAGAAAGGGCTCACGTGAGGCCACATGCCTTTGGTTTGAGCTCAACAATGATCTGTTTGAGCTCTTCCGTGCCAACGTTGAGTACGGCGTGAACAGCAGGACTTGCCAGTTCCACATACGTCAGCTGCATGGCTTCCTGAAATTGTGGCGCTCCCCGCAGCTGATTGGCTTCATCCAGGGCCTGCGTCTGGCTTGGTTTTAGGTTCACGAAGAAGTAGTCCAGAAGGTGTTGGTGCAAATGGCACTGCTGCCCCGCGGCAATGCGGAAGTCCCAAACGTTCACCACATCGTTGTTGAGGAGCATCTTCGTGCCCACCTCTCCCGAAACGGTCGAAGTCGCCATCAAGGGCTTTGTGGGCTCCCTGGTACCGTGGGGAATCTCCACCAGCAACGCCGTGGCTCCTTCGATCCTACAGCGACCTTCGAAGGGCATCCACAGCACGTCTTGCTCCTGCAGACGCGGCAGACGGGTCTCGTCATCGGCACTGACGTGGCCTCCATCAGCAAGTGCAACGACAAAGTAGTCGAAGCCCTGCTTGACCTCGTAGACGAAGGCGTCTTTGGCCGAAATCGACCAGACACTGCAGGCACGCCCATGGTACAAGGCTGTGTCAGTCGATAGCGTCGTTTCCATCGTTGCAAAAATGCACTTCTGGAGCACAATATGATATATGATGATATATGAATGTGTCTGAAAATTGGGTGTACACAAAATCAATCAAAATTGTGGCTATTCCAATGGGCAACTTATGATTAACCGATGGATTTAGGGATACCGGGATACCTAATTTGTTTGGCCAAACCCGCTGGCAGTTGTTTGGACCTTGAGGTCATAGACATATCATAATGTGTTGTTGCAGTTTCAGTGGCATGACCAAAAAAACCTTGCAGTTCCTTATTGGTTTCCCGTAGATTTCCGCCAATGGAATCCAATGACTTCCAGCATGTGGGTCATCTATGCATGTAACACCAGCGTGATAAAATGTCCTGTACATTTTGAGTGATATATGTTCTTTGTTATCCAAAAAATGTGTGTCACAACTATTTTTGGTGGTTATTCCTTACACTGCTTCTTGCAGTGTGTCATCCACTCTTTTGTCATTTGTTGGATTCCACAAAGTCACCCCCAGATGCATACACCCTGGCTGCCAAATTAATCCTCTCCCGAAAAAAAAAAACGATCAGATGCCTACTGCTAGTAAGATAGAATCCCCTAATCAAAAAACTCTGGGGGTTGCGGATGTGGAGTTCTGTATCATGTGTGTACATATATATGTATATACATATGTATATATGTTTTTTAATATATGTACACACCATGGTACGACCAAACACAAATGCAAAATGCTCATATTTCGAAGTATTCGAAGGTATTTGCATTTCTGCGCATTCTGGATGGTTTATATATATATATATATATATGTGTGTGTATTATATGTATAATGTATATTATATATGTATATGTATGTATATATTCATACATGCATACACATGGGTTTCTCCAGAAATGTGACCATTGATCATCAACACTTTTGGCCATTTTTCAACATGGTAACGTTCTGGCCTCATTCAGTGTGGCAGCATCCAGGAAGTATCCAAAGCCTGGCATCCCGTCGACTTCTGGGTCCACTGGGTATGTAGGGATCCAGCATATAAGCCAATAGAAAATCCAGAAACTGCAGGAACTTTCTCCCTGAGGTTTTCGGGGGTTAGCGCAGACCCGCTTGGTTAGGCCACTATTGTGGAGGGGTTCATCGAATAATTCATGGGATCAATCATTGAGATACATCCTCCTTATATAATATACATATGTATATACATATATTTACACATGCGTAGAGGACCCCAATGGACTTTTCGGAAGGTTTTTGAAGGGATTCATGGTTGTCAAAGTTTCAGGCTCACGAAGTTTCAGTCAAAAGCTGCACCAAAGGGCTCATCATCTCAGTTTGGACCTATTACTGCGACCCAGCAATTATTGAGATTAATCACAATTATATGAACTAAACTCTTCAGCTGATGTGATCCCAAGCTAGCAACTTTTGTCTGTCATATTTTACCAACTGTTGACATTTTCACCCTGCCTTTCTTCAGGTCACGCTCGCGATTTTGGGGTGGAGCCAATATATGTATGTATATATATATATATATATCCATCCATGATATATCCCATTGTATCCCTCTGATATACCCAGAATCTTACACCCCCCCCCCGTTTTTTTGTGGTTAATATCACCCCGTTTATGAGTCCCGGTTTGGGTAAACCCAAGTAGATTCTTTTTCCCATCAAAATGTCCAAATACATTGATGATCCCCAGCTTTTCAGAGATAACCCTGGTTAGCTCACGCAGCTATACCCACTTGCATATGTTTAGATAGGGTACCCCAAAAAATGTCGTGGTTGAGAGCCATGTTTCCCTTCTAGAATGACCATCAGTTGGTGCATCTGCCATTAAACAAAGCCACATCATTAATATAGTTGCTGCAGTATCTATCCCGTATCAGTACAACTACTGTCCATCCGAATGAAATGGTTTCCTACAGAAGTATGCCGAACCGCTTTTCTCCCTGACAAACATCGGAAGGTCATTGGAACGGAAACTGGCAACCGGTTCAAATAAACCCCACTGACTCCAACCGGTGATTGTCCAGTCATCACTGGGGTGCAATCACTTACGATTCCTGGAATTTTCACCACCACCCATTGGATGTTAGGAAACCCAAAACAAAACGGTTGTGCTGTCCATAGAATCACAATTCCCAAAGCGGAAACCAGTCCTTCTCCCATCCCCTTTTTTTTCACAGCCCCCTAAATTCACCATGCGAAGGGATGAAATGATCCATTTCAGGGGGATGCACCATGAATAAAGGGATGGTTCATGGCACAAGTTAACCATCGACTTAATAGGGTTTTCCATTATAATGATCCATTTAAATAGGATTTTCCATTACTGGTTGGTGGTATACCTACCCCTCTGAAAAATATGAAAGTCAGTTGGGGTTACTATTCCCAATATATGGAAAAATAAAAAAATGTTCCAAACCACCAACCAGATTATAATTATAAACATTTAGGAAACCACCATATCTGAGTGAACCATCCCATCTCCATCTCCACCTTCTAAGGTCTCAAGCACTTCGCAGCTGCTACGCCAGGCGTGCGCCTTCCGGCAGCTGCTCAGCGCCTTGCGGAAGCCTTGGGAAACGCCAGGATTCCCATGAAATCTGGAGATATTTGATGATCCCCGTGTAGTGGCAGGGGGGGGTGGAACCCCAACCCCGAAAAAAATGAAATAAAATGCAGGGGCCATTTTAACAAAATGTAGATAAAATTATAGGGGCATAAGGTAAGATATGATAATCCAAGCAAAATACACTGGAAAAACACAAAGAGAATATGGCGTCGGGCCCCCCCCACCTGGCAACTGTTGGGCGTCGGGCCCGTGTTATATTTCCTTGGATCGTTGACATTTCCTTAGATCCTTGACACTTGTACAGTGTGATATGCATAGTCATTACAGTTTCAGAACTTATTTCATCTCTAGCATTTTTGTTATACATTAGGATTATAGTTCTTACACACGATCATGTCATCTTTATTTGTCATGTTGTTTCATATTTATTTTTTCAAAAGTTAGTTTCATTTTTCTTATATAGCATCTTATAACACGAAGGTCTTGTAAAGTTGATGTTTTTTAGTCTTGTGATTTTGATGAGTTGTTGATGAGATAGATTACAATATCATATGAGATAATCAGATACAAGTTCCAGGGATCGCTAAGCTGAAAATAGCAGAAATCAGGCATTAAAAAAGGCCACCTATGGCAATAATTCCCCAAATCCAATTCCCATCATTCCGACGTCACCTCGTGAGGTCAAAAATTATCACCTCCCGTAGATCCATCTTTAGCCGTGATCAGGTAGATGGGTTAATCCCCCTGTTTTGGCTGCTTGAACCTTCTTGGGTCTTTGGATATCTACTGTACGGTCATCCATTCTTGGATTCCTTGGGTGGACGGAGTACAGGAGGCCATTCCGATGGTCCCAATCTGTAAATCCCCACGAAAAACCATGGTGAAATCCCATGGTTTCTGGGGGTGTTCAATATCAAAAATTGGATGGGAAAAAGGTAAGTGTCCGCTAAGCGGGGAATGATTCGATAGATGGAAATTCCCTACCAAAAAAACACCATTTTTCGGGCATGGGATGATCTTTCCCAGGTTTCTCAGGCCCAGGCATGCGAGATCCGGCACCAACATGGTCAGGCTGTTCCTAGGGAAAATGCGCAGGAAACCCCCAGGTTTTTTGGGGGTACATCATGGTTTGCTGTGTAGTTTCCCCCTATACAAATCCAATTTTTTATCCAATGGAAAGAATCCTATATATATATAATCTGATATAATCTAATGATGGATATCCAATGATATTCCCATTTGGCTTCGAGTGGGTCACGAATATCGGATTCCAGCAGAGGCTGAAAATCTCAACCGGCGCCCTGCTGGAATCAACATGGATATCATCCGCACGTGGCAGACTGTGGTGCGATAAAGATGAATTTCGGAAAGACAGACGGGCACGTCTGTAAAGAAGCGTCCAGAAAGCAAACCTTGGCAATGGAAAAGATCATCTGGAATCGCACCATGTACCCTCTGGTAAACTAACAGTTTGCTATTGAAAATGGCCATAGAAATAGTGGATCTAGCCATTAAAAATGGTGGGACTTTCCATATAAATCACCATTTTCCCATGGTTTTCCCATGTTTTCCTATTAAATATTGCCATTTTCCATCGTTTTTTGTAGGTTTCCCAGAGGGTACAATTGGGGGATCTCAAAGAATCTGCCAAAATCCCCGATTCAAAGTGTTGAGAAGCAGCGATCTCTCTAAAAAAAGAGCCTTGGCCTTCTATTTTGCAGATATCATTATGTGTATAAATATAATATGTATATATATATACAGTATATACATATCACTATATATACATATCACTATATATATATATATTAATCGTGTGTCCCTAAAAGAAAGGCATCCGCAACTATTTCTTTGATCAACAGACCGATGCTCGGCCATCATGGAGGATCTTCCGACCGTTGGGTCCCCGTTGGGCCGTCGCACAAGAGCCACAAAGCCCACTGCCACGCTGCTCCCTGGGCGTGCCAAGTTCAGCAAACATGGGGAACGTTCAGCAAGCTGGACATGTTGCCCCAAAAAACATGGCAAACATGGGGAGAAACCCACTGAAACCACGGATATTTAACAGGATATAACAGGATATAACAGGATATAACACCTCTCCAAGTGGGGACGTGACCACTGAAAGACACAGAACTGATCCTGACCACTCAAAATCGGATTAATAGACCTATTCTGATAATAAGCGCAACACCATGTGGGCAGGATCATGACTTTTTAAAAACCCAGGACCCAATCCCAGAGAACCTGGAAAATGCAGTTCCAATCTCTGCTAAAATTGGGGTTAACTGCCACAATGAATTGTAAGGTCTGCATTGGTATTACTTTCAATGGATTGGTTTAAGGGAAAATTTACAGGAAAAGCACATATTTACTGGGAAAATCTATGGTTTCCTGTAGATTTTCCCTTAAACCAATCCATTGATACTTGGGTATGGGTTAACATTGGGGGTACCATGGTGATTGTAGAAATGGACCAACATCTCGAATTTTGACCTAGTAAAAATTGGTCGGTACTATCAGGTGGTTGCGAAACATCTCTTTGTAGCTCCTTGGCTCTTTCCATTCCCCCTTGAAGGAATATGGATACGAATAGCTCCGTTTAGCTCCCTCCTCACCACCATATGATATCAAGTTAAGCATGAAACATAATAATTCAATCAGCTACAAGTGTATAATGCTTTGAATCAGCTAAGGTTCAAATATAGCAACCCCCTTCAATAGACAGAAATGTTGGAAAACTGGAAAGTCCATCGTGGAAAAACTGTTCGATCTTTTTGGGCACCCCTATTTACTGTATATAATCCTCATAACTGTGAAGTATCATCATGTATCATCTGGTTTTCAATCCATAGCCCCAACTGACCTCCCCATTTATAGGTAAAATGAATATCTGGTTGGTGGTATACCTACCCCTCTGAAAAAAATGAAAGTCAATTGGGGTGATGACATTCCCAATATATGGAAAGTCATAAAAGCCATGTTCCAAACCACCAACCAGATGATAATCCCATATGTTTGATAGTCAAAATCCCATCAATCCCCCCTATAAATGATGGTTAAATGCTTGGCTTACCTCTCCCATCAATCCCAGGCCTCCTCGCAGGCGCTGAGCACTGCATTGAGCGCCAGCACATCTGGGGATACCTGTGACGCAGGTTTTTGTCAGAATTGGAGGAGCCAACCACGGCAATCCATGGGCTTTTTCCACAGAAAATGATGGTTTCACCAGCCAAAACGATGCTTGACCAGTGAGACTTGCGTATCGCAACCCACGGTTTGACCCAACGTACGTTGGGTTGCTGGATTTGACCCACCCGCAACGGCACCCGAACCCCGCAAGGTGGTGAGGTTCGCCTGCTTCGCTGGCATCTCCAAGAAAAGGTCCACCGCACGTCGCCATCTCAGGGAAAACTGGAAAGTTGCTTGACATCAAAAATCAAGGAAAAACTTACTGGTGCGTTTTACGCAGGGTTGCTGGATGGGTTGGGTTGCCGGGGGTTGCTGGGATGATGAAATTAATAGTTAGCCAGTGGATCATTCCCTAAGCACCATGGTAAGAAAATCAGGGAGATGGGGATTCAACTGATTCAAGCATCCAAAGATTGGGATGTGATTTGACTACTCTGTCGGGGTTCAGCAACGCTTTTCGCTAGTGACTCTTTTTTTCAAAATACGTGTTCTGACAGGGATCCGGATCTTATTCTAGTCATTCTCAGGGCAAATATGGAGATGTAGATCGGGATTTTGTACATACATATTCTTGTACAAAATGATGGGCATGGACCAGTGCTTCCTCCTTATGAAATTCATGTGTGTATGTATGTGTATATATATATAACTATATATATATACATAATTAACAAGCACAAAAAAGATAGAGTTTCATAAATCATCACTATAACTTTGGATTGGTTTTAACCAACTTTTATCTAACTTGGGTGATTGCTATACATACAAGCAGTATATACATCAAATGACTGGCTGACTTATAGTAGCTAATCTGAAACTCGCTGAAACTTGCGGCCACCTAAGGGGATGATTCCCCGAATCCAATTCCCATGATTCCGGTGACATCACAACGTGAAGTCATGCTCGAATTCGTACAAATACAATTTATAATCATTTATAATATATATATATCATATCAACACTACATCCAAATTCCCCACAGGTACCTTTCCCAGCCGAGTGGCAATGTCTGTCTCCCCATGGATCGCAGGACCACCGCAAAGGCCTCGGCTCGAGATCATCATGTTACCCTCTGGTCATTTTCACATCGGAAAATCAGCCATGTGCAAAAATGTACCCGGCCTGGTAAACGTTTACAAAAAACGAACTGGAAAATCACCATGCATTTTTAATGGGAAAACTCAACTATTTCTATGATAAATGGTCATTTTCAATAGCAAACTGTCTGTTAGAATGTTTACCAGAGGGTAAATCAATGGACCAATTATGACCATTTTTACCATTGGAATTCCCCATGTTTCGCCCCCTGTTTCGCTTCTCAATTCTCCGAGAAACCCCGGTGGAGTTGAGCCATGGGGAGTCGAAGATGGACTGAGCCTGGCAACGGCTGGAGTTCACCCGAAAAAAATCCACGGTGGATGTACTGAAGCCAGAGACTGGAAGGGGATTTACACCTGATGTTCTGAGGACTTACCCTGCGGTAAACTAACATAACTATTGAAAATCACCATTTTTTATGGATAATTCAACTATAAATGGCAATTTTCAATAGCTATGTTAGTTTACCAGAGGGTAAACCAAAATGGAAAAATTGAAGCGCTGAGCAAAAAAATTGATGTCGAGCAATGAGAAAATGACAACTTGACCAACAAAGCTAGGATTCAAAGAACACAAGGACAGATTTCACCAACAAACACCAGCAGGGGTTCAAACGTGATCCAGTGAGGATTCAACCAGAACTCAGCATCCCAAAGGGGAAGAACCGCCAATTGGAAGTGCAAGAGCTTCGCCTGTAGAAAGCAACTGATAATCAACAGACAGATATTTTGGATATTTCACTACAGATATTTCAACATATTATAATCAACTGATAATGTTTGTAAAATCCAAACAATCCAAACAATCCAAAGTCCGAAAAACAAGTCATGTCAAATGACAGAGAACATCCAATCATCCCCAAAGCCATCTGATGTTCCACAGGTCCGGCTAGGCCCACCCACAGGCTGCATCTGTCAGGCCACCATGGGACACCTCACCGACTCGGCATGTGTTTGTTCACACATTCCAAGGTCAGAACCTGAAGAAGTCTGATCTTTGACTTCGGTTCTTTATGTTCATTCCAGACATGGCTATGGCTCAAGAACAAGGCATCACTGGACCCCACTGGACCCCGAAAAAGGTGTGATTTCTAGCATGAAACCATCCAATTTCATCCAATTTCAAGGCAAGGGTGAGGCATTTTCCACGCCATGGCCATATGAACAAAGGGGATAAGGGTGGACTATGTATACCGCCGGACTCCGGACTGTAAGTTAGAATGACATCTTGACTTCCAAATTTTGTTTAGACCCTGGGGAGAATGTGTCTGGTAATGCTTTTAGAATGCGTCCCCTATATCCAGAATCAGTTTGAGAAAACATTCAAAATATTGTTCTAATGTCAATAACATCAACAAATGATAGGGAACCCAAATGAAGGTGACCGTTGTTCTTTCGAGGGACTCGAAGTTAATTTACGAAAGCTTAGAATGCTTCCCTGTCGATGTCATGGTTATGCGTAAGTCAATAAATGTGTCAAAACATATTTTTCCATATACATTTGTTGAAACGTCTATGTTGCTCTTCAAGTATACACGTATCCACTCCTGGCAGTCCGGCGGTATAGATAGAAGATGGCCTTGGGCCCACACAGATTAGTGAAATGACCTGCCTGCATAGTCAAAGTCAAACCTTCGTGGGCTATGAAAGTTCTCTCTTCACTGCTGAAATTTACGCCAGTCACCTGCCATTTACCAGTCCGCTTACTCAAATTTGGAAGCTGAAATCCCAATGCCATAAACCTACCATTTGGGGATGGCAAACATAGCACCTATCAAAAAATGGTGATGACTGGGACAATGGTGATTGTTTTACCCACATTAGTTGCTGTTCATGAAAAATAACCATAAATAACCCCAATTAAAAAAGAAGGGACTTTTGGGGATGGTAAAAAAGGCAAAAAGGGTCGACCATTTTTTGGGTTCCATCCCACTACAGTACCGGGACGGCTTGGGGCGCCGAGCCACTAAAAGGGCCTTCATGGTGTCAGCGGTCCATGCCATGGGAGCCGTACGGGACCACTCCGTGTTTTTGTTTGAGAAAAATTGGTCCCGAGATGTCCAATCCCCAAGTTGAATATCTATATATATATATATTTCTAATTACATATTTATAGTTATTTATAGTTATTTATAGTTATCTTTACTTACTTTCAACTATTTATTATTATTTATATCTATCTATAGTTATTGCACATTATTTAACATTATTTATAATCATGTTTATTTGTCTATTTATTTAATGTATGTATGTAATTCAACCATTTGGTGCAAAACCGCCATGTTCTTTGTTACTGCGGAAGATGTCTGGCTCTGGTTGCAAAATCATGTCCGCCCAAGACTCATTCACTGTGATTGGTCATAGCCTCGGCAGGGTCATTTGGGGTGTCCAAATGAAGTTGAAACGTGCTTAGCAAGAAATGCTATTCAATCAAAACCAATCAAACATGTTGATGATCTGTTGATATTGACAAAAATTAGGATCAGCAAGACATATCACAGTCATTTAGACTTCTGGGACTTGAAGAAAAACACCAAAGGAATCCAAAGGTTGTCTGTTTCAGGGTGTCGGGATCGGTATGCCGCATGAAATCAATGGCTTTGAGGCCCTGCTGCGTATCATTTCTGACCCAAAAGCCATGGACCTGTCGCGTCGGGAAACCTTTGTCCCTGGCGCCGTTCTTCGGCGCTGTGTTCGAGACGGGACGGGCGTCCAAAATCAACGCCAGCCCGTGGAGCTAGAATTCAAAAGCCTTGCCGCCATGTTACGGTAGCAAGATCCACAGCGAGGTCATGAAAGGTGTCGCAGATGGGACCCAGATATTTTGCACTGTCAAAAAGCGTCGGAGTGGTGTGTGTTGGTGAGCAATCGATAAAGGATCAGATGCATAGACCCATTGCAAGTATGGTTCTAGTCAGAACCACACAATACCCTCTGGTAAACAAACAGTTTGCTATTGAAAATGGCCATAGAAATAGTGAATTTATCCATAAAAAAATGGTGATTTCCCATCGTTTGTTGTATGTTTACCAGAGGGTACCCAATAAATCGCGATGACTCAGCATATTTTTTGGAAATAACTTAGGGAGATACGAAGTCTGGTTCGTTACCATTCGTGACTTGCTGTTCTTGCGAGACATAACGACATAGACCACCAGTGATTTGCCAAGTTAGATTTCAAAGAAATCAAGCTAGGGGGTTGCTGAGATCCTTGTGACAAATGACATCCTCATTTCCATGGTGATTTAAAAAAAAAAACAGTGTGTCATGGCAGTAGGCTAACGTTCAGCAGTTGCAGGTGCATTGCACCGTCCCAGGACCTCTTCAAAACACATCACGCAGGGGCTCAGTCATCGAACAACTCCATCTCCCTCTGCAGTTCCTGGCATCTTGTCCCAAGTGGAAAGGGTTTGCGCAGCTCCAGGACAAATATGGCATATCATCTGCCCTAGGGACTTTCCGGGCAAATCATCGCTTTCGCGGCAACTTGCCCTTCTTCCATGGTAGACTCAGAAAGGTCAGAAAAAAAACGCATGTTGTATGGACCAATGGATATTCATCTAAATCTGGGAAAAACACAAACAGAAAACCGCTGTTGGCTCATTGTTTTTTATTTACCACCTTTATCTTTGTACATACACACAGTCTGCTCGTCAAAAAAAACACCCTATACCCACATCTGATAAAACGTCTTGCTGGTCATCTCCTGTTTGCACCCCATGTCTGGTAAGATCCGCAATCTATTTCTGATCCACAATCTATGGTTATACATGTATATATATATATCCCATTCCATAAGCCCATGATTCCCCAGGATATTCCCAATTAATGGTGTTTTCTGAAGTCATGCACCCGAAACCATCAAGGCTCCTTGGCCAGAAAGCCTGGAAACATCTCCTAAGCTCGGCGCGGTTCCTATCAGTCATCCCCAGCGATCATATCATATGTTTTCATGGAAAATCCTATGATGCTACCTCTAGTAATCTAACAGTAACAGTTTGCTATGGCCCATTTTTCTTTCATATTTGACTGATTTATGTTGATATATTTTTTCCATAACTATGCATATAATAATATTAAACAAGGAAATATAGCGACAGCACTCATAGTTAAGAATACTGGAACCATCTCAGGCCTTCTATTGACGCGCAGGCCCGAGCCCTCACAGCTTGATTTCTTGAGGACTGGCACCAATGGCGAATCAATTGGCACAAATGAAGACCAAAAGTAAGGGATTGAGTTCTAAGATCATTGGCTTCGAGAATGTGTTATCATGCCAGTTGAATGGGGTACTGATTTTTTGTTACATAGCATTACATAGCCAAAAAACACAGCCCACGATTAAGGAGGATGTCTATGTTCCAAGACATTTTGGTTGCTTAAGTATCCACGTGTGTTGGTTCATAGTACTCCACAGTTTGGGAGGGTTTTCAATTCCCCAATTTATTCGTCTCCATAGTTTTTTCTTCAAGTCTTTTCACCGCAATTTACTCAGCAGTTTTCCACGACGAAAAACTCTGCGTTCCAAGACTCTTTCAGGATGTCTCTGGCCCGCTGTTCGTCTGGATAGATCACCCTGGCCAGTCCCCGTCCAGGAAGGGGAAGTCCTTCCAACGATTGGACCTTTTGCCGATAGTATCGGGCCCCATGAAAAACAACCAAAAATGGATCAATAGGTAGATGACAATTACAGTAGTAAGATATATAGATAGTAAGATATACCAAACTGGCCCCTGTGATTTGTTCTAAAATAGGACCATCTTTTTTCAGGACACGAGCAAAACACAGGAAAACCCCACCAACAAAAAAAACCACTGTGCTGGATCGACCGCAGAAATTTCATGAAAGTGATGGATTTGCATCTAAGAACTCACAGAGTCGGCAAAAGAGGGACAAACCAATGTGGACCAGAGATGTTGGGGGGCCCCTTGACCGTGGAAAAACCTGTCCATGGTGAAGGTGCATACGTCCAACCTTCACAATCCCATTTCCATTGCCGCAAAAAAACACAGATCCTCCCATCATCATCAACATCATCACCATCATCATCGTCATCGTCATGATCCTGATCATGATTGTTCAAAAATATATTGCTAGACATATGGTTGTTGCTAAAAGGCATCTAGATGGATAGCTAGGTACAGTATTTAGACAAGGTACAGTTTGTAGACCATCCGCTAATTGCGAATATGGCAGTACCCTCTGGTAATCGATCCTGGTATGCTAACCAACCACTCATTTACTTCGATGATTTTCCCATAGATAGATGCCCGTGACAATCCATAAATAGTCTATATTATATATATATATATATATCCTACTATATTACCACTATGTCGCCCTCATTATATATCAGCATTACTTCTTTTTTCGGTGAAATTCCCCAAATGTTGTTTTTTTCCCCTTATACCCCCATTCTCCCATTTTTGGTTCCATGTTGATTCCATATTTCCCATGTGGATTTTCCATTATAAAGCATCCATTTAACAGGGTTTTCCATTATAAACCATCCATTTCATACAATTCTACATTCTAATGATCCATTTAAATAGGTTTTTCCATTATAATCATCCATTTCAATAGGATTTTCCATATTTTCCCCCTATCTTTTTCGTGTTTTCCAGCCACTCATGTTTTCCGAGCACCTCGCAGGAGGCACCACCGTGACGCCATGCTCCACGAAATTCAAGAAGGTCTGTGCAGGTGACCACTAAACCCTCCAGGTCAGTGAAAATGAGGGGTTAATACTGGTCAATCATGTGGTTAATGATGGTGATTAATGGTGATTAATGG
>Ga0126342_10001406_pt1 | contig 33718 bp, 35 predicted proteins | sample Cyp1metagenome_FD_92528 | JGI IMG/M metagenome (GOLD analysis project Ga0126342, IMG submission 92528) | Coral microbial communities from Lord Howe Island, Old Settlement Bay, Australia - Cyphastrea 1 metagenome | ecosystem: Host-associated > Invertebrates > Cnidaria > Coral ...
TGGCAACTGCAAGAAACGTGGGCACTGCAGGTTGAATTTTCTTCATCAATTTTGCCCATCGCGTGAAGGCACACAACAATATTTGCTTGGTTTACACCAAGTTTAATGCACTCTCATATGGTTGCAAGTTATTGTTTTTTTTGGGGGTGCCCTATCGCTTTACATGGTTTGATGCACTTTCTCAACACAACTGGACCCTCCCGTACTCAAGTAGTCTACGCTTATTTTGACCACATCTCATATGAGAAAATGAAACACCACTACAATAACCATAACTTCAGCTAGTGACCTAGTGTCCATCATTGTCCATCCTTGTGAAATTTTGGGGTTGCTTTCATTGGTTCCATTGCGCCCAAGTCAACCCGTTCATTTGGAGCTGGTTCAGTTGGAGCTCCACATCTACCGTAGCAAGGTACAACTTCTTGTTGCAGTGAAGATGTCATGCAAAAACTCCCAATATTTTTTGTTTTATTGTATGCAAATCATCATAAACGATAACACAGCCATGCACCAGTTGGATAGCCAGTATGGAGATGCATTGGTATTTACCCTCTGGTAATGAAACATGGCAATCGAAATTGAAATATATAAGAAATCCTCCGTTAATATCGATGATGTTCCCATTAAAAATTAGCTCATTTATAGTGGATTTCCCTTCCTGGCATGGTGCTGCATGGTGTTTTAACTTAGAGTTTTTTGCAACATGATTTCAAAAATCATGCTGAACTGGGCGGATAGAAATCAACCACTGGGTTTGAACATGGCACTTGCTCGTTATTCCCATGAAAAAACACATGATATTACTATCAAATTGAAGATCAGTCCCTCATGTTCAAACAAACTCACCTGGTTTGCTGTTTCCGCATGTTCGTTGCTAAATCCATTGTTTGGTTGGTTAGAAGTCCACCACGTTGAGACACAGCTTAAATATCATATGTATATATATATAGCTTTATGTCACATCAAGTTGATTGTCTTATAACACCCTGTTGTTGCGGGATAAATATCTGATTTACTGTAGCCATTCATAGGCAATATAAGACTTTTAAGACACCGTATCCACTGTGGGTTTCTATTTCCATTTATTCCACGTATATTGGTACAATGTCAGGGTCCCTAGATAGGTAACTTCGTATATAATTGTCCATCTGGCTTTGGATATATTTAGATACATGCACACTAATATCTCATTCTGTATATATCATAATATATAATTATATATATATGCTTCTGTTTACATTTAATAAATATGCCTAATTACATATATTTACACCTATATTTAAATATGTATGTATATAACTATATATATATATAGATATTCACCCACAAACCACAGATTTTCCCACAGAAACCGAACGCATTTCCACCACCAATCCGTGCCAGGGTTGCACCGCCGTCACTCATCACCTGGGGCGTGGTGGGACTTGTACTAGCTAGGTTGATGAAAATGAAAAGGTGAGTTCTATGTTCATTGGATTGGTTTAAGGGAAAATCTACAGGAAAGCCCCATATTTAATGGGAAAATCTATGGTTTCCTGTAAATTTTCCCTTAAACCAATCCAATCATATGTGTTGTTTTTACGAATAGAAAGGGTTGATTGCACCTACCAGTGAATTTAGTAAAGTTGACATAACTTGGTTAACTGTTGGTGATTAAGGGGATATATTTATATATAGTATTCATCGGGTGTTTATAAACCAACAAAAATCACTGGGGTCTCACCTTGTAGAGGTTGACAGAAACAATTTGCCGGGTATAAATCAAATATATACATGTACATGGTCATCCTGGAGTAGATAGAATATGGATGAATATGGATGTTTCAAATAATATAGCAACAGAAATAAGACTATTGTTGAGAATGGTCATATTATTCGGGAGCTTCCCAAAAAGACACAGACAAACAGTAAAATCCTTCTCAAACACAGTTTTACCCCCTGGCAATTTAAGGTAGCTAGGAATAAAGGTTCATTAAACTATAGATGATTTATCCATAAAAAATGTATAACTGGTTGGTGGTTTCAACCCCTCCGAAAAATATGCTCGTCAGTTGGGATGATGACGTTCCCAATAATATGATGGGAAAGTCATAATCCAGACATGTTCCAGTCACGACCAACCAGCCAATAGTTTTCTACATGTTCAACCAGAGTTTCTTGGTGATAGATCCATACTGTTCCTTCTGGGTGCACAAAACTTGGATGACTGGATGACCCAAATCAATGGGATTATCATCACTTTCCCTTCTGAAAAAATATGGTCAATCCTGTAGGTATCTCCTTTTTCCATTAAAACGGTTCTAAAAGTTATTTCCACTTCTGATTTCAGCGAGTTTCTTCTCTAATTGTGCATGAAGTCGTTTCTACAAGTTACTTCCTCCTCTTCTACTCAAATAAGTCTAAGTTTTTCCGTTTCTAGTTTCCAAAAGTTATTTCTCCCCGTCGTAGTGTTTCACTTAGGTGTTTTTTTTGGCCGCACAAAGAGCATCCGCACCAGGGTGCCAAAGTTCGCTGGCCTCTTTGTTCAGAGTTGGTGACATTGGTGGAACAGTGCAGCTAAAATTGTCTGAACACGTTGGGGTTTCATCATCAAAAATGGCAAAAATTATTGCTGGTTGGTGGTATTATAGCCTACCCCTCTGAAAAATATGAGTTCGTCAGTAGGCATGATTATGCCCGATATATGGAAAAAATGTTCCAAACCACCGACCAGATTGGGATTAATTCATCCACCAAATCTGTGCATAGTTCATGCAATATATAACCAATATTATGGGTTTTCTGAAAACAGGGAGATACCACCCAAAGAGCCGTTGTAATCAGAAAAATGATGAACATGATTATCATCCATTGGAATATGGGGTCCCCAATTTTGAGAAAAAAAACATCTATAAGATGGGAGGTCAATCACTTATATAACATCTTTTGTAATTTGCGTATGTTATCACTAAGAGGGTAGGGTTATGGGCTGGTTATAACTCATTATCACAAACTGTTAGTCTATAATACATAGTATCTTAAGTTGTCTGGTTGGTGTTTTTGTCAACACCCACAAAACATGTTAGTCCGATTTGAAATCACCTACCAGCTATGTATCTTGCGGTGCAAGTTTATTGGGAGTTATGTAAACAATGAGGGTATACAATATGAGTTGAATACTTCAACATGGGCATCATACTTCCAATCGATTCCGACCCATCCTTGAACCGGAGGTTCCTATAACAGTAGCAGTGGAGGTACATCTACCAGTAACAAAACAAGAGGATAAGCACAGCAAGGGGATATGACTAACACCAATGAGGGATTCAACAGACATCCGGATGGATAAGAAACCTACGGCTGATACCAGGGTAACCCATGGTGAATTTCTGTGTTCAGTACAGTATGGAACCCCCAATGAGACTCCAATGGGATAGTGCATGCAATGTCGCCATGAAAAGGTGTAAGAACATCACAAAGTAAAACCGTTGTACAGGTGCAAATGATATCGAACTATACTGTTATCATATGTCTATTATACATATAATCATACATAATACGTATATATATATATATACATACATATATGATATATATATATATATACATACATATATACAATACATATATGTATACCGTATACCCTGACTGTATGCAAATGACCATGGCGCCACAAACATTCATGCATCGACCAACCAACGTTACAACCGCCCAACATCGACCAGGCCATGGGGGTTCTTTGAACATTTCTTGCTATTGATATGACCACTTAAATATTTATGATTGGTCATATCAATAGCAAAAAAAATGGTTGGGAACCCATTAAACCACCATTAAATCCCATTAAACCACCATTTTGCTATTTAAATATTTATGATGTCATTATTAAATGGTGGTTTAATGGTGGTTTAATGGGATTTAATGGTGGTTTAATGGGAATATACCCGGCCTGGTAAACGTTAACAAAAAGCGAACTGGAAAGATCCACCATGATTAATATGGGAAAATCCACTATTTCTATGGTCATTTTCAATAGCTATTTTGACATAACCAGAGGGTACTATTAAATACATAAACCCCCCATGGATTTATATGGATTTCATCCAATCAAATATGTAAATATCTATGGTTATTGTAATACAGGTTTCATCAAATCAAATACTGGTTGGTGGTTGGTGGTATACCTCTGAAAAATCATGGAGTTCGTCAGTTGGGATTACTATTCACTATTCCCAGTATATGGACAAAAAGAAAATGTTCCAAACCACCAACCATAATATTTATGTATCTTATTGACCGCCCATCTTTTAAAATTTGGTCATGCTTGGCTTTAATCATCCCATACCGTATCTCGTATGAGCAAATCCCCATCGTGTGATGAAAAATCCAGGTGTGTTCTTGTTAACCCTGCTAGATTGTCTGATTCCCCAGTAATGATTCACTGATGGATGATGCTCACATAAGATTCTCTGGCTGAATTAGCTGAATTGTAATAATTAACTAGCCTGAAAAAGTTTGAAAATTATTAAGGCTATTTGGGGATGATTCCCCGAATCCGTTCACCATCATTCCAGTCAAGTCACGACGTGGAGTCATAATCAAATTCATCCAGATATAAAAATATTACTTTAAATACTTTAAATCACTATGAATCAGTATTGATCCCTATTAATCCCACCACAGCTTCGCCTCACAAAGGGTGCGGCCACCACAGCTGCTGCATCATAGGACAAAGGTACCTGGCAGGTTGCGAGTTGGACATCTATAGGCATTGGCAGTGGGGACTTATATTCTTAGATCTGCTTCAAGCGAACAACCAAAAATATAATTAAAATTACTTTAATAATTACTTTAAGTATGGAAATGCCTGATTGAGGTTAATTAAGTCTAGTCTGGAAATGACTCGGTTCCAAAGCCCAATCATCATGGAACGTTCAAATACTTGGAGACACTGATACAATCTGGGCCGTCTCATCGGCTGACTTGGCTGCCTGGCATTGGCACGGTCCGTACGGGCTTCACATGGCTTCACCACCTTCAGCTGCCGGAAGTATGCCCTTGTTTTGGTCAAGTCTGTCCTAAATCTTTGGGACGGTAGGTAGGGGCCGATCTCTTTCACCATAAAAGCGGCCGAAAACGGATCCTTTTCGGCTTCCCAAACCGACATGTCTCCATGTCGTCCGCATCCGAGCCGAAGGTGAAGGTAAAGGTCGACGAGGATGAGGACGAAGAAAACACCAAAAAGTCAGAAACTTAAGCCTAGTTTGTTCGAAAAACTTAAGGACATTTATGGAATTTTATGGACATTTTAGATTCAATTTGCAGTATTGCATTGGATTCCTGAAATGGGAGGGGTTTTTCTGTGGATATTTTCTTGTGGGTCGACCAAAGATACGGCGAGATGATGGGACCTTTCACCAGCACCTGAATCAGATCCAGGACACACATGTGACCAACAGTTATATGACACGGCTGTTTAAAGGGCCAAACAAAACACCATTTCATGGTAGTCAAAGGGACCAAGAAAAAAAAACAACTAAGTTCGATCGTGCAGATGGTTGGTTATCCAACACTTTAGCAGTTGGTTTACCCACATGCGCGTGGATATGTTTATCTTTTTAAAAGCTAAAATATAAATAAAGATCATCAAAAACACTATTATATAGTTCAATAATGCAACTACGTAAATCAAAAAACATATGTTTTCACTGATTGTTGTATAATTTTATATCCATATTTGAACTGTTAAAGTAACATATCCTATTTTTGCAGCTTCAAACACAAGCGGCATCATGTCTTCACGGCTCGCCTGTGCACCGCCCCTGCCACCAACACCACCGCCACCGCCACGGCGAGTACTCAAAGGGTCGGGGGCCTCACGCTGATTTCGGTGGGAGAACCATGTACATTCAAGAGTATACTTTATTATATATACCCCATAGGATCCATGTATGGTATATATGGTAACATTTACCATCAATATACCCCCAATGTTAGCATATATACCATACATGGATCCTATGGGTTATATATACTGGTTGGTGGTTTCAACCGTCTTGAACAATATGAGTCAATGGGAAGGATTATCCCATATATTATGGAAAAAAATGTTCCAAACCACCAACCAGTACATCATGATCAGAGGTAAACTTCAATGTACTTCAATGTACTTCAATATACTTCAATGATAGATGTAGATCCTTTTCACAGGCATACTTCATTGCACTTCTACATATATACATATGCATACGCATATACAGTATACATATGTCTGGATAAAGTACAGAACTAAGGCCATTTTAAGCTATTTACCCCTATTAACTATCATTCAGGTGATTTCACAGTAAGGTCGTTATCACTTACCCACATATCTTTAGTTGGGGGGAACCATTTAAGCAGATTTAAGTAGTAATTTATATGGTGGCAACCACGACAATTGATCAGGCTTCATTAATCCCAGGTGGACATGAAATCATTGGGGAGCCCCCGTGTATAGCAACAAAAGCGGTCCACAAATAGGTAGATGGCGCTTTCTCCGTATGCTCTTTTGATGGCGATTTGAGGATATTTATCTAGCTACATTGACATCTTTGACTTTCTAAGTTCATAGGAAAAAATATGGACCCCGTCTGCACGTTGCCTTTGTTGAAGCTGCTTAGAAAATAAAATAGGTTGTTTCCTAACGACCCCGGCAAGATCTTCCATAAGCCTTGCCTGATCAATCAACATCTGGACCTCCTCTCTCCTGCAAAACTCCACGCGATGCGTGGACCCGCTCGTCCCTAGAACTGGTTGATTAATAGGTATCCAAATACTGGACCATCAACATCTCCAATAAAACCAGTATTTGGATAATAAGATGTTCTTAGTCCAATATTTGGATACCAAGCCAAGATGTTAATATGAATAGGATACCAACCTGGTTTATTAGATTTTATTAGTAGGTAGTTTCTGAACCCCTCCTTAAAAAAAAAAACAATCAACAGCGATAATTCTTAGTGTCTCAGTTGCTCAGTTGCCGTGGGCTCTGGGTTGGTGCTTCGGAATTTGAGGGGATGATCATATCACCATCCGACACCAGTGGCCAGAGAAAATGACGTGACTGACCATGACTGCTTTTGAGCATCCAAAAAGGCAACAAACCAGGTAACTAGGATGGGAAAAAACACAAGAACAAGATATGTCATCCAAATCATCTATGTTCCGTATGTTTGCTCATATTCACCCTTCAATTTTCATAGCCCTGCGGATGGTAGGGGTAATGTATGGTAATGTATTATACAATAGGTATCAATAGGTATCAATAATGGTCCCAGCACCCAGCAGGATATCCATTCACAAGCGGTGCCTACACAGTGCAAGGCCCGAGATATACCCAGATGCCATCCATGCAAATCCGTTTTTTTAATCAAAGAAATCCGTGTGGAATCGATTGAGGGTACCCTCTGGTAATTTAACATAGTATGGAAAATCACCATTCTTAATGGGAAAACTCACTATAAATGGCCATTTTCAATAGCTTTTTGTATGTTTACCAGAGGGTAATGACACCGAAAACAACACCGTGAACCACTGAAGCCAAGACCTGCCGAGAAAAGTTTTTCACCTCGACAGCCTCGACAGGTCACGTCATGCCATGTTTTTCCACTGGTTGAGAGTTGGATTCCGAGTTGGGTCGAGTCACAATCCCCAACGGTTGGCGAGCCGTTTTTTTCTCACTCAACCAACGTTCGTGGTTTCTGCAGTCGGATTGGTTCATGGCTAGATTCCAATTTTTTTTGGTGAAATCCAATTCCAAGTGGTTTACCCAAGTTTTGGGTGGTTAAAAAAAAAAATCCATGGCCAACACCCCATGAAAAATAACACATCAACCAACCCGTGGAGTGTCACCGCAATTCGTGGACCCCATTGCCACTCTCCTCACAGTAGGAAAGAAGTTCAGCACCGCCTGTCGTTCCTTCGGGCAGCCCACCATGTCAATAGGATTCAATAGGCGTTTCTTGGCCCAAATCAGGTTGGAGGGTTTTCCTGATGATAGCCATGCCTCGGAGATTCATTTTTTGTGTTATATTATATACCCTCTGGTAAACTAACATAGCTACTGAAAATGGCCATTTATAGTGAGTTTTCCCATCAAAAATGGTGATTTTCCATAGCTACGTTAAATTACCAGAGGGTAATATGATGTTTTATTATGTTATCTTGGTGGTGTCACGTTGAACCAAGAACATGCTGCAGCAGTCGAGAAGAACAGTCATCCTGAAAAGAAATGGAGTAGAAAACCCTATGGAAACAAACGCCGAGGGCGTAAGGCGACCGAGGCGTTCCCCCATGTTGACCAGTTACGTCCAACCTATTGATCCATTTTGGTCTCATGTAGTTTTCTATGAGTTCGATAGGGTGCAACTTGTTTAATGCCATCGCTGGATTCATAGACCCCTAGGCTGTTTCATTCGGGGAGTGCCAATTATATATGTAATTATCGAAGTATCACTATTAGTAGGGTACCCTCATGATTGATAAACCATACCCAAATGCTCCATGGTGCTGGAATATGCACACCAACATTTACCCGAACAAATTATCCCCTACTATGTAGGTTTGCATATTCCAGCACCATGGTTCGCATATGGGATATGGTGTATTAATCCGGGGTTGATACCACACTGACCCTCAGTCACGGTTGGTTTAGGGGATGGTGACCATAGCTGAGTTTTACCACATTCCTGATTATGACCAGTTCATAGGGATCGTGACCATCTCTAGCTCATAATGAGATATAATTCATATAACAACCTCATTATGATCATGTATGTGTCACAATCCCAAGGATATATATATATAATATCATACAATTTCAAAAATCAACCATGATCAAGCTAATTTTAGCATATCTTAGCAAGTTATACATCACTATAAACGTTGTTGTTCCACAGGCTTTTTCCCTGCCCACCAGCCCACCATCCATCAGTCCTCCTCGCCCAAAGTCAACAACTGCCGGGCCTAAGGATGGTGGGATTCCTGGACATCCAGAAATGGCAGGTTTTCCATATCGATAATCTGGATATAATAATTATCTATATGCAATTGTATATATATATATATGATATAGTTTAATACTGGGTTGTACCAAATGCCCGCGGGCCTTACCTTAATCCGTAATCCCGGAATCCGTATCAGAAGCCCTAAAGAATCGAATCCGTAATCCGAGATGTAATCCGTAATCCGGTTCAAAGCATATATAGGACGGAGATGTTTCCAATCTGGGAAGGTAGGGAGCTATTTCAAGAAATCAGGCTGAAAGTGCTTCGTCGGGGTTTGGAGGTGGACATGCCAGAGCAAACCCCTGGGAAGAAGAAATCAGGCTGAAAGTGCTTCATTTGTCGAAATCACCATACACACATCCAACATCATGTGCCGCTATATGCAACTAAATAAAAAAACCGTCCGAAGCATCGCGCATTAAGCGGCTCAAAACCTCAGGAAAAAAAACAAAAAACATTCCCACCAAACGCGTATCATTGCCCAAAGCAGTCTGATCATATCTGATCATAATGATGGTCGCTGGGTCCCTTGCCACCACAGGATTTGGGAAGGGCACCAACTGCATGGCTGCCTGACAAGATGCAACAGACCGCTGGAGCATACCCCATGCCGGTTGAAGAGGCTTGTGAAAGGATTTCATGTTCCATCCCTAATCCAGTGACCAACTGCTTGCAAAACAGGACCTAGGGACTTTCTTGCAAAACCTACCCATATGTGCACAAGGAATTCTCCCATGTGGCAATGGAAGATCCACTATATGTAATTTGCAGATGGTTTTTTTCTGAAATTGAGGATTTCTGGTTGACTCACCATTAAATCATCACTAAATCATCCTAAAATCAAAAAAATACCAAAGTCTTAAGCATACATCACCATCAACACACCATTACCCATATGCTCCATGTATGGTATATTTACTTTCATTTGGGTGATTTTGTTCGGGTAAATGTTGATAAATATTCCATACCTGGAGCATTTGGGTTAAACCACCATAAAGTCATCACTGAATCATCATAAAATCGAAAAAATACCATAGTCTTAACCATTAAAACAGTTTCAAACCACCATTACCCTCTGGTAATTTAACATAGCTATGGAAAATCACCATGATTAATGGGAAAATCCACTATAAATGGTCATTTTCAATAGCTATTTTGACATAACCAGAGGGTAAACCACCATAAAATCCACCATAAAATCACCCAAACACCAGGTGTTTTTGGCATTTCGTCATCGCCTGCCCAGCCACATGGTTCAAATCATCGGGGTCGACGTCCTGGAGAGTTTTTTCGCCGTGGCAATGATGGTGATTTATAGTGATTTATAATGATTTGTGGTGAAGAAAAAATATAATGGTGAATTATTATGATGAATTATGATTTGTGCTTTACCACTAACTTCTTATGGTGAAGTTATAGTGGTTAATGGCAAAAATAACATAGAATCTTAGTGGTTATCTTCAGTTACTGATGAATGATTTATGGTGATTAAATCAAAAATCATGGTGAATTATGATGGTGATTTCTATATATTTATTATGATGGTGATTTATATATGATGGTGATTTATGATGAATATATATATATCCATGAAATCTGGGTAAATTATAGTGGTTATGATTATGAAGATATAATTCCCATATTATCCATAATATTACCCATATCCATAATATATGATGAATCTTATGGTGAAGTTATACTGATTTTAGTAGTGGTTAATGGCAAATGATGGTTTGTAATTAGTGGTAAATTATTTGATTTATAATGGGACTATGATATAGCTATAACTGGTTGGTGCTTTTAACCATCTTGAAAAATATGAGTTCGTCAATGGGAAAGATGACACCCCATATATGAAATGGTAAAGAATCCAAATGTTTGAAACTACCAACCACTTATGGTGAAGTTACAGTGATTTTATGGTGATTTCTATGTTTTCTGGTGTTTTTGTCGTAATTTATGATGATTTATTGTGATTTAATGTTGATTTTTATGCCGATTGAGTGGGATTCACCAGGGGAAATGACGATTTCGGCCGGTGTGTTTATGATGTTTTTTATGCTGATTGAATGGAGATTGAACGGTGATTGAATGGTGATTCAATGATTGAGCATATAGAACCTGTATGGTGAATTCATTGCGATTTGTACGGTGATTTAATGGGATTAACCAAGAAACATGGTGCTGGACATGACATGTTATCTGGGTAAATTATAATATTTCACTAACCTGAATTAAGGCCACCGACCTTCCCTTTGGGCCGGCAAGGCCATTTTGGGATGATTCCCCTTACTAACTATGATCATAGTGAGGTCGCAGTGAGGTCGCTATAATTTACCCAGATGTTATTGAATTGTTTCATGTTGAAAAGTGATATCTGGAGAAATTGCTATGAACATGATGATCTCGTGGTTGTTTCTGGGTGTGTCTGAGGGATTAACCTCCGTTAATTTTCAGATGGAAAATTGTGATTTGTTTCGCTCAAATTCCAGGGTGCCATATTTTCAGACACAATCATACTGTGGCGATATGTAATTACTTTGGGCAAATTAGACAAATTATAGCCATCACCAAAAAGTTGTTGAAACGTTGGAACCCTGGAAAATATGTTCAAACCATAATCGAACTACCGTCCTGTAAACATGGTTCTATCTTTTTGAGGTTTGCTATGACTATCTAAAACATTCTAAAACTGTTATCGAAGATCGTTTAATCTTAAATGGCTCAACTACGTATAACTTAGGTCTATTGTTCATGGAACTTCACCGGTAGAACTACTGGTTGAACGTTGCATGAAATTATTGAATGAAAGGGTTTCGGAGATGTTTTTTTTAATCAACACTTTGGATATAGACACGGTGGAAATTTTGAAATCAATATCATGGGAGACAGTGTTTCCTGGGAGACAGTGAATCTCCATACGTAAGTTTCTAGACATGTTGCTTTTGCTGAACATGGAGTAAAACTACCAATTTCATCAAATTTGATCATCTGAAGTGTGTCGTCAGTCACAGATCTGTTCAAACATTCTTCTCATTTCCTACTAAATCCCATTCAAACCCATTAAATCACGATTATATAAATCATTATGTTTGCTGGTAAAAATCCTGTTCAATCACAATTTTGAGTCATGCCAATGTTATGGAAAACCGATCCAAATCTTCGTCCATTGTTGACAGGTCTTGACCCTACCCCTCTGTATGTAGTCTACCCTCTGGTAAATAAACATAGACCCTGAAAATCACCAATTTTTAATGGAAACTAGTCTTCCAACCCCTATCTGCCAGGGTCTATGTTAATTTACCAGAAGGTAATTCCATCTGAGTTGGCTGCCACTCACAAAAAGTGCTCATCAGGAATCAGGATTACCAGTCTTTATATTGTTTGCGAGGTTCCTTAGTAATCCGTATAGTATGCATCTTCACATTTCACTTTTACAAGTGGATATGAGATGATATCTGGGTAAATTATAATATTTCACTAACCTGAATAGTTGGGCCATGTGGGGATGATTTCCCTATAAAAACCATGATTCCAGGCTTCGGTCGCAGTGAGGTCGTGATGAAATTTACCCAGATGATATGAGTAGTTTGTCGGACGCAACATCAGAGGCACTGGCACTCTTCTGCCATCTTCATCTTCTGTGGAGCGTCTCGGTGAAGAGGATCTGGTTCTGGGGAGCCATCTGCCGAGGGGCCAGTCGTTGCACCTTCGCCAGGGGATGATGGCTTCGTTTGCATCTGCTGGTGCCGCAGGAACGAAATTTCCTGGCTGCATGCTTAAGTTAGTTTGGTTTACTACCCATCTAACTATTATAAATTTCGTGCATAAGAACATGAAATGCAACTATTATTTATTAATAAATTCAAGTGTTAAAAAAAATATGATACACTAACTATATGAAGGTGTCCTAAAATGGGGCTACCCCCCAGTTTTCATCCACTTCACCACGGTTTCACCTGTCCTGGGGAGCCATCGGCACTGGGGAGAAATGCGCTGCCGCGGGTGTTGCCTGCACCGTTTCAGTTTGGGGGTCCATGTACCCCAAATTCCATTGGGTTGACACGTGTTTTTTTGCTTTAATATATATTTAGAATATATTCAGGATTTCTCATATGTATATATATATGAATAAAATATATAATGTATGTATATGTATTTTTTTTTGGTGGATATTCCATGATGATCCACTACACTGCGGATTCTGCACTATGACGACCTGTGAGCTGTGGGTACTTGGGGGTGCAGTTGAGGTTACAAATGGGTTACGGTAACTGTACCCATAGGGGACCCGAAAAACACATCTTGCGGGGTTCATTGCCATGTTTATACCCATGAAGACAACCTCAACTGCACCCTCAAGTATGTTCCGTTTTGGATCCGGAAAGTCCTCCGAAAACCGGAGACCTGGAGGTCCTGGAGGTCACGCCTCATCTTCTAAAGCTGCCTCCAGATCCATGGGCATCACATCACCCTCACCTGACAGGCTGAGGCCTCAGGGCCTCAGGGTTTGGATATGGATCCCAGTTCTACCGGAGGGTGAGTCATTCCCAAACCATCTGGTGAGGTCAGCCGGAGAAGTCGACTAAAATCATGTGATTTTGGGTCCCAAAGGAGACTGCCACGAGGAGACCCTACAACTGGTGTGTGCGCCAAATACCCCCGGTGAGTTGACTGCGGTCTCAATTGATCGCAGTCGGTTGCAACAAAAAACCGTCTGTGCTGTGCACCACCATACTTGGATTTGCTTAAGGTGTCCTCCCCCCCAAAAAAAAAACATATATTCATAAGGTGTCCCCCCCCAAAAAAAACATATATTCACTATAGATTCCCCACATGATGGATTTCCATTGGAAAATAAAGAAAATCACCTTAAACAAAGCCAGGTAATGACATGACTCACCAAACAAGCGTTTTGGGTGTATCGTCAGGGTGGAGACCATCCCCTATTTGGGATCCCCACATGAGCGTGTCTGAAGGTGGGGTATACCATGGTATACCCTAAAAGCATCCAAGAGTTGCAATTTTCATAGTGAATGTGGTTATTGACCAATCAATTTATTTATTTTATTTAGGGACACCATATGTTCACAAAAAACCTGCATGTTCTATGCTTTTCTGACTTATCCTCAACCCAGATCCCTCCTCAGTTCTTTTGAAACCCTTTCAGACTCGTTGAGCCCGCTGTTCTTGGCCACTTTGGGCTTTGGGCTTCAGACATGTTCGTGATTGTTCGTGGTCCCCCAAACCTCCATATTATAGGTCACCTCAAATGAGGTTGAACACCTACTTGATCCTATGGCAGCTACAGCACCGCATCATTCCAGATCACTCCAGCGTGTCCAGGCCCAAGACCTTTTCCTGAGTAATGGGTAGAGTAGCTGAAAAAGCTTTACTCAGTGGACAAATATGGTTTCTCTAGTTCTAAAGTATGGTTGCCCTCCGGCAATTAAAAAAAAAACAGAATATCATGTGTAGATCATTTACCTATTCAACATTGATATTTTCCATGGCTATGTCAAATGATCAGAGGGTAGTAACTGGAATATACATATCCAACGATTGAATTTGGCCATGCCTGCTCCAGTTTTGATCAGTATTGGCTGATGGATCTTTGCATACATACATGATTGATGTGAAGGCCTTGAATGGATACTATGAATAGTCATATATCAATGGGCCATATTGATATACCATCAAATCATAATAATCATATATGGCCTTGATCTTCACATTAACAAGGCCTTGATCTTCACCATGTGATTAATGATCAATTTATTGGGAACACTTTCCATTTGATGTGCTGGACTGAAATCTGCTTTAGATATCCATGTTGTTGGTGGCCATGCACTTTTTTTGGGGGCCCATTATCTCAGGTCCCCAAAAGTGGAAAAATGCCTTAGACGGGAGGAATGCTGTCCCATTCGGTACATACAAAAAAAACACTGCAAAGCCATTGGAAATGTGTCGGGTCAGACTGGTACCTTGCAACCATGGAGGTCTCTTGCACCACCATGCTGAAACCCGTGGGTGATCTGCTACTTCGAAATGGGCCATTCCAACGTCCCAGTGAGGTCGTTGAGGAACTGTGGAGATATGACCATAGTTGTTGTAGGTTATATCCCAATCGAGGTGAAAATCCCATAGTTATAGCCATTTAGATCACTCAATTGCACCTCCACGTAGGACATATAGTTCATTACAGTATATATATATATATATTCAATCAAATCCCCATTAAATATTAAATATTGTTGGTTAGTTATATTCCCAATACACCCAAGTATATAGTTAAACTATCTATCAACTCTTAGACAAGCCTGTCCAAACTCGCGACTCGTGCTGTCTAGGGACTTTCATTGAAGTCATCCTCTCCTTCTCCTGCCGCAGGGAAGTCTGGAAACATTCACAAGTTGGAATGGGAAACCAATTTTGGGTCAAGATTCAACCTCACACCTATAGTAACAACCCAAAAAAGATAGAAACTCAAATTCTGATTTTTTGACTAACTATGTTAGTAAAATTTAAGGTTGTATCTTGTGTGGGGCTGCTACATATGTATGTCTACAATTTAATTGCAATTTCAAACAAAACTGGGTAGACCTGACAAGAGTCAAAATGCAGCCCAAAACAACCTTGTTCCAGGAATGTCCCGGAATGGTTGCCCCAAACGTGACACCTGGCGTATGACCGTACAGTATAGTTATTGATTTATTAATCTTGTTCAATATTATCTACCCTCCTGGCAATCAAACATGGCTAGCTGGGAAATCCCCATATCTAACTCGCAATATCCTCTATAAAATTTATCGGATTTTCCATTGCCATGTTTGATCATCAGACGGTAGATACAATCAGATACCATCCCCACATCCTGTAGCTTCTCCAACGCTTCTTTCTTGGAGGATAAAAAGTACAAGGCACCCTTCTTCAAGTAGACCTGACGCGTCGAAACCGAACAACCCTAAAGGTCACCCTTTAGGGTCACCGCGGGAGTCAATGGAAGTCACCATGATGAACCAAACATATCTCATAATATGTGACGTATAGATATGTATATATAATATGTATATATATATGTCAAATTGTCTAGATATATAATTATATAATGTCTTGAATAAAATATGATATACCACTAGACCTGCAAGAAGTGAAGCGGGCGCCCTCAACCATGCCACCCTCGCATGAAACCAAGTAAGAAAGATCCGCATTGGACGGCCCGTGGCTCCAGGTCCATCATTGGGAATGATCCTGAACAGATTTGTGGCATAACTCTCTCTGGACTCAAGTTGAACCGGGACCAACCAGGAGAGGGAAAATCAACTATACTAAAATCACTGAGGCCAAAAAAAGGTCCAAAAACATGGCTGGAAAAGATGCCATGGTGGCCTCAAAAGGCTGGCCAAAAACGAGCAAGAACCTGCCTGAACAATTGCCAACCTCTTCTCCGAGCACAGGCAGACAAGAATCAAGTTCATGCTTTGAACATCTCCAGCCCTCGCTACGTGGGATAGATCGTACGACACCTCGTTTTCTACCCAGCCTTTTGCGACGATGGACTGAAACATTCTCAAACAGGCGAGAAAGTTGCCAGTTCGTGTTGCTCTCAACTCATTCAAGCAATTCTCCAGCTTCACACTTGTCCTTTCCACGTTGAATCGTGTCTTCGTCCCAGAGTCGAAGAGCTTGATGAGTTTTGAATCCCCCTTTTGTGAACAAAGTGCTGAGAGTTGTCTTGAAGACCTGAGGCGGACCTAGAGGAAGCGACATCTGAAGAGCAGAAAGCTTGTAAGGAGAGAGATTCCGAGACGTTTGCTGTAACCTCCATACTACATCACAATTCTGTTTTAAAAAAATCCTTGTCTCCCAGCTTATCAATCTTAAATTGAAGGATAGTATTTGCCAACCCCAATCCATTTTTCACCCCACCCAAGAGTCGTCATAATTAGCTAAAAAACTCGATTCCTACCACAATGGCCAGTACTTTTACAGGTGTCCTAAAATGCTGTGACAAGGGGTTCAAAAAGACCAATTTTGGACACCTCATTTTTTGACTATTTTTGGTTGCTAGGTCATTTTATGTATATTAGTATATCTATATTTCAAAATAGTATCCATACAGTAGATCAAACATATGCAGAATTAATCCATTTTTGGAGTTCAAACATATTTCTTGAAGTGAAACTACATGACTGAAATTTTGGTAGTACAAACGGGTATCCAATAAATTCCTCAAAAAGGATCGGAGGATGGCATTCCCATCCAAATCATTCAGTCGTCTCAGAATTGGCAACGTCGAAGCCGTAAAATTACCCAGGAATAAATTCATTGATTTAGAGTAACCCAAACAAATAGAAAAGTACATACTAATGGAAAATGGTTATTAATGGAACATGTATACTCTAAATATACCTATGTAATGGTCAATGGTACTATAATGGATTACTGGTTGGTGGTTTTTCGCCTACCCCTCTGAAAAATCATGGAGTTCGGACCAGTTGGGATGTTATTCCATTCCCAATATGATGGGAAAGTCATAATCCAAATGTTTGAAACCACCAAGCAGTACACCAGTACACTGTGTTCACTGGATTTGCCTTTTCCAACTTTTGGGGATGGCTAAATATCAGGGAATAGCATGATTTAGCACAGGGAATAGCTGCGACTTGACACCAAACTAAATCTACTGCCAGGATAATTCTTGGCTCATGTCATCAAGATCTACTGGGCTGAATATCTGGGAAGGTCCGTGGGTGCTGTGGAGGAAACAAACATGAAAACCTGAGGAGCACGGCCCAAATTTCTGCAGAAAACAAACTCATCAACTTTAGTGGTTGCAACCCATAATTCCTCCATGATTTTCTGTGCAAACATATGATCAAACCAACTTCTTCATACTTCTTCCATCTTCTGAACCCATAGACCCCATTACTGTTTAAGTGAAATCTATGGAAATCCCCCAATTTGTGGCTCAGTCATGATTTCCTTCACGTTTCTTACAACACAGGCTCTGTCGGTCGCGCCCGGTCCTTTTTTAGGCCTAACCTTGGGCTCCCGGGCGGTTCGCTTCTCGGGTAGACTTTCAAGTTCATATCTGGCCACTTCAGCACCCGTCTCAGCGGATTTAAAAAAAGGTGCTTCAGAGGTGAACAATTGGGGTGATTCCTCGACAGAATTCAGGGGCAACAAGTCTCATCCAGAATTCCTTCGACACTCGGAGCCGCTCCGAGACTTGATATTTCTTAGCATTTTCTTACACGGTGGTGAATTTCAGGATTGCATACAGGATTGATCGGATTGATATTTGTGAATCATGGGATTGGAGGACATCTTTCCGGGCTCCGCACATTGTGATTGGCAGGTGTCACGTCCTCTGGCCCACCCCAGAATGGGAATTCGCATGGATGCCGTCCATGAGTCCCTATGAAAAAACGGATTGATGACCATTCCTTTGAAAAGTGGAGTACTACGAGTCCTGAACAGGGACAGTACTAAGTACTTGTACTGTCAGTTTTAAGTTCGCGAAAGCGGATGAGAAACAGCCACTTGTCAGTGGAATTACCCCAAGGTGTCAGGGAGTACTAAGAGTTGGAACCAGATCAAATGGTTGTAGAAAGTAACATGATACAGTGTTACCCATTTGCATTTATGTGGGTGTTTCCTAATCCTAAAATAGGGAATCCCCCACATGGATGGTTTGTAAGGGAAAATCCATCTATGAATGGATGATTTAGGGATATTTAGGGGTACCCCCATTCATGGAAACCCTCCTTTAGGGCTTGAACAAATCACGGTTCCAGGTAGTTTTTCCTGAGGATCCAAAAAGGGGTGCCCCAGGTTAACGGTCGATGCTGTTGTGTTCATCTCGGGTAAGTTGAAGTAATGATAAATCCATGTTCTGTCTGCTCCAAAGGTGGTCAAGATCGGGATATATCTAGCCTGCCCTCCAGTGAATCTAGATATCGAAAACCCAGTTAACTACCTTTCGTTTTTTTTTTCGTTGGCTTTCCCCAGTCGTGTTTTTTCATAAATGTCTGTTTCTGGAGGGTTTTTTTTCTGGAGTTTACCAGAAGAAATCCCATCACTGGCGATGATTTTTGTTCCCCGCTGTCCTGAATGAGAGCTTCTTTGCCTGCCGCCTGCAGCGTGAATTTCTTGGTTCCCAGCTCCACTAAAGTAGTTGAACGACTCTGTTCGTCATCAGCAAACCAAAGTGCCATATATACAGCCCCAAAAAAGCGAAAAAAGTCTGGCAGGTTTCAATGGCTGGGAAGCATCATGTATACATGTATTATACATGTATTATACATGTATAAAAATCAGATTTTGGCTGCAGCCTTTTTTCCATGGGAAACTGTGGCCCACCAATCACAGAGTTTTGGGCCGAAGTTCAGGGTCCCCCTGTGGTCCATCATCCGCGGTTGATAGCAGCATTTTTTTGTTGGATCATCAACCCCAAAAAATGGCGTTTTGGGGAACAACTGGAAAGAACAACCACAGAAAAAATATGATAACCTCTGGTAATGTAACAGTTTGCGAACTTGAAAATTGCCATAGAAATAGTTGATTTACCCATACAAAATGGGGATAGCTATGCAAGTTTACCAGAGGGTACGATCTTCGTTTCATGATGCTTAATCATGGGTTAACCCACATGTTGCTTCCTTACATGTGACACAACCCTTATGTCTGTTGGGCAATGTTTTCAATGTTCTTGGTTCAAATCCACACTTTTCTTGGCTACAGTAATTGTTGCTTAAACCGTTTTTTCCATTGACCAATAAGAATGGGTATTTTACCTCATTATGGATGTACTTTCACCCTATTAATGGGTACTTTGAGTGTCTTGGAACCTATTTTTTGTAGTCAAATCATACTAAATCAACATGTTTGCTGCTGAAACCTCCCCATTCTCCCTGGGCTGGTAAATGTCCAAGAGCTACGACTGGCGGTGATGTGAAACACATCCCCAGAAAGGGACATTTGGGGGTGGGTCAAAGCCTATTATTATCAATTTTATTGGGACGAACATCTATTTACATCATTTAAAAGCTCTTTTTTGGGGTTCACTGCTAGGTACCAGGGTTTTGACCCATAGCCATTTACCACTCCGTGTTCTCGCTACTCTCACCCCGCCCCAGTCTCACTGCACACCACGATCTTCGATGCCATTTGGAGCACCGTGGCGTTTCGCAGGAAGCAGTGATGACGTACCCCAAAACAGGGAGTACCAAAGTCTATTGGGATTATATATTTAATGGATATAGTATTTATAGTATCATCATAGTACGTATGATATCATAATCCTCATAAATTTATATAGTCTAATCATGTCCAATCCATATGATAATAGATGATATATAATAGTATGTTCTATGCCAAATGGATAGTACTATAGAAGATAAGATAGCTGGAGATGATAAGATCTCCAGCTAAGATTCACTGGGGGTGCACCGCGCAATCGAATCTCATGGGGAGAATGATCTATTTTTTGTGTGGATATAACTGGAATAAATTGGAATGTAACCAGATATGATATAATGATATATAATGGGATACATCACCAATAATTTAATGATGATAGATGTGTTAAAGTAGTTAATTATAAGAAAAGACAGGACTTACATCGTCTGAAACAGTGGTTCACTCGTTTGTCCACCAATTCATATAGTTTCAAGTTCCCACTTACTGCTTATCTCAGCAGCCTCTGTGTCAATCCTTCGGCGCCTACTTGCCGTCCAGTTTTCACTTCAGCTTGAGCCAAAATTCAGAGGGGCCCGCGCAGGCCATCAAAATCCATCAAAACCGGGCCCAAAGGCAGCATATCTTGACAATGGCCGCAAAAAATAAACATTGATTCAATGGATGAACAAAAAGACTCACCAAATGCATCAAAAACAAAACCTGAAATGTTCGCCATTTGGGGATGACACCCAGTCGCTGCGACACAAACCCTCTACAAAAACACCACAAAAGCACCGCCTTCGAGTTGTAGATCATCATCCGCCTCTTCGACCTGGGTGGGTTGAACTAACCAGGTGGGAACATGGTGACTTAACATGGTTTAAGATGATTTAAGCTACATAATGTGTTTTTTTTTGCGCTCAGTAAGTTGTTTTTTTTACAAACTCACGGCAGCGGGTTATCTATGGATAAAAACTGTGATCCAAAAAAACGCGGGCCTAAAAAAAATGTGCTAAAAGATTGCTTATCTCTTAACTCTTGACGCCTCGAATTCGGTCCATCCTAGGATTACCCTCTGGTTATGTCAAAATAGCTATTGAAAATGACCATTTATAGTGGATTTACCCATTGATAGCATGGTGATTTTCCATAGCTATGTTAGTCATTACCAGAGGGTAAGCAATCATAAACAATCCATGTTTGGGGGGCTCTACATCTTAACCCATATCCACAAATTTAGCGGTCATCCATTTCCAATATACCAGCCATTCCCATAGAATCTATGGGCACCCGATTTTGATGTGCCCATGTCCCGGTGTCCCAACAAAGAAATGGGGATACTGCAAGCACTGAAGACCCCGTGCTGCAAACATAACTTGACCTTGGGGATATGTCACCACTGAAATGGGTGCCAGTCAAACAGGATGGGTGCGCCAGCCACGAAAAAAACCACAGGTGCTGACGTTCCTTGGATTCTTTCATATCATGTGAATAGTGGGAACATATATTATATATACCCTCTGGTAATTTAACATAGCTATTGAAAATGGCCGTTAATAGTGGATTTTCCCATTAAAAATGGTGATTTTCCATAGTTATGTTAGTTTACCAGAGGGTAATTATATATGCCAAGTAGGAGAATGTGAATAATAATGGATCCGTTTTCAGACTTTCTCTTTTTGTATCTTATTGTCTGTCTCAACCATCACTTGGAGAGCCTAACATTGCAGGTTTTGTTTTGTCCTCGCAATCCTTTTTTGATGCTCCAACTATCTTCGTCAGAAGTAGGTGTCTTTTTCCTTTAGCGAAAAAAAACAACAACTTTCTTTTCCCTTCAGAAATAGGCGTCTTTTTCTTCAGCGAAAAAACAGCCTTTCTTTTCCCTTTTTCTCTCTTGAAACACGTTGAACCCACGAATAGTTCCAGCCATGGACCCAGCCTGTGGCTTGTCCGATAGGGCCACCAGAGGCATGGTGTCGAAGTCGAGATCTTGGCGCGGCAGTGGCGAAGGCAGGATAGGCACAACTGGACTTGCATCTGGAAACTGGACACACACACACATATATATATAATACATACACACATACATTAATATATAATATATATATATATATATATCTTTATGTACACACTACATATGTATATATATATATATCACATTGTTATTACAGTACATGTTAATACATGTTAATACATGATAGATGTATGGATAATTCGTGTTATGTTCATTAAACATGATGTTTTTTTTCCTGATTGGGGGGCCAAACATCGCCACGAAGATGGGTGATTTCAGGGGGTGACTTGATGGGTGGTTCTTTCAACTCTCCTGAAAAGAGTCACCAAAGAATCGGAAGCATGTCTAGATGTAAGTTAAAAAACCACTACTGGTTGGTGGTGCAATAACCATCTTGAAAAATATGAAAGTCAATGGGAAGGATTATCCCATATATTATGGAAAATAACAAATGTTTGAAACCACCAACCAGACTATATTAGCAATTGAATGACACATTAATTACTGAAAAAAAACAACAGCCAAGATATTTTAGTCATGTTTTTATCTGCACACTAGTGGCTTGGTAGTGATCTACCCCAATATTTAAGTTTGATACCAAATGGTTACCAATATTTAGGAATGATTTACCAAAAGTACCAACATCTCTCAGCAGTCATGAATATGGGTGACCACCCTGGTAGGTCCAGGGTGTGCATGGGGGTAGGTCTCTATTAGCAGGGGAATTGAACTTGTTAAAACTGCAAAGGTCACAAGAGGGCCCTGCAAATTTATGGTTTCTCAGGAGTGACTGGTATATACCTACCCTTTGGTTATTTAACAGTTCGCCATGGAAAATCACCATTTTTAATAGGTAAACCATCTATAAATGGACCATTTCAGTAGCTATGTTAAATTGCCAGAGAGTAAATACTATTGTTCACACTTGAACAACCATCAACATTGTGAACTGCTAAGGTCAATCATGGCCCCTGTTGAATTTTGGTAGTGACAAAAGGTGAACTTAGGCAACGCAACGTTGGCGAAATAAGAAACTGAACCATCGAAGAATCCAACAGCCATTTATATCCAACGTTATCCCCATTTGGCAGTGTGTCAAAACCTTGTACCCCTGGTGAACATCAAAATAGCTGGTAAATGGATGTTCATCCCCCTAAAAATGGTATTAATAGGTATTGACCCAACCCCATTTCACCATTTGGTGACTTTAACAAGAATAACGCTTCCCTCATTCGTCCACATGCGCCACCGGAATTCCCTATCTGTGCTTCTGACCGGCGATGGAGGTCTTGGACTCCAGGGCCTCTGATTCGAAAGCGCTTTTCTCAGAGATGGCAGGCAGATCTTGAAGAGGATGGTACGGCAACTATACACATTTAAAATCATTTACCCTCTGGTTATTTAACATAGCCATGGAAAATGGCCCATTTATACAGTAGATGGTTTACCTATTAAAAATGGTGATTTCCCATGGCTATGTTAAATAACCAGATGGTAAATATTCGAACTAGTATTTTATACTACCTCCTGGGCCTCGCGGTCTGGCCCGCCCTGCACATATTTGAATGTTGTAGCCGCGTAGCCCACAGTTTTGCTGCGTTGCTTGAAATAACTAACATAACTACGAAATTTACGGATCCAGGTGTAGCTTCTGAGGAAGTTGTTGGGGTAGGATTTAATGGTCCCTGTCATCCCGTTCTGAAAACTGAAAGCAAAACATGCGCAGATGATCTGGGCATGTCCACCGTGATGTTGCCAATCAGGTTAACGGTTAACAAAAATGGTTGCTATAAGATGCTATAAGATGCGATGAGTACATAGAATTCGCGGAAAGGACGTTGCTTGGGTGAAATTTCCAGGAACAAACCATGAAGATTTGTTTATCCATCAGGCAAAAAATGAGGGCATGCGACCAATGGGGGCATGAGACATCATGAGACCATGTTTCCCATTTTGAAGCACCAATGCAGTAGATAAATAGTAATCTGTCCCTGACAAGAACAACAAGTATCAGCCTGTAAACTGTAAGCACTCCGTTTCGAAACAATCTGGAGTGAAGATGTAAACACCATAAGTGCACGGACCGTAGTATGACATCTTTGGCCTTGATTTCTCATATGGGTCTCACCAGCCTGAAACCCTGCCACCTCGTATCCAAGTCACATTTGTAACAACTGCAAGATATTCCCAAACCAAATGACCAGGGTATAATAATGACATATATATAACTGGCTGCCCAATTGTGTGACAACATGTTTTAATCGTCATGAAATCATTTATACCCATAGCTGGTATTTGTTCCTATATGACTGTGTCATTCTTAGATAAACTAATTGCAAATGTTAGTAGATATTCCAGCACCATAGAGCATGCAAGACATGTTGGGTAGGCCATTATGCCCAGAATGTATTCCACCCATTGTTTCGGGAAACATAGAACGGTCCTCATTTGGGGAATGCCATGGACACTTGCTTGATAAAATCGACTTGGAATTACCACTCATTAGCGAAGACAATATTTGCATATAGTACTATTGGCGATTTCCCAATTTCTTGTTGATCAAACACCGAATCAATCTCTAAATGTGGCTCAAAATATCTCAACACTAATGAATGGTTTGATCATTCATAACGACTAATTTGCCTGTTCTGGGTCCAGAAAGACACCCTCTTTAGGCATAAATGGCCAAATCGGTAAGATCTCTTGATATCACATGATTCTCTGTTGGCTGCTTGGTTACACCATATTGATACTGGTTTTTAGTGGCTAAATCAATGGATTGGTTGAAGGGAAAATCTATATACAGGAAACCATGTTTTTTACCATCAAATATAGGGTTTTCCTGTACATGTTCCCATCATCCAATTCTATGACTAAAGCTTCATAATTCGCATTCACTATTGTTCGTGTTGCTGACTTAAACCACTACAACATGTTCATACTTTTTGGCGGGTTGGTGGTATACCTACCCCTCTGAAAAATACGAGTTCGTCAGTTGGGATTATTATTCCCAACTATATGGGAAAATAAAATTCATGTTCCAAACCACAAACCAGATATGATAGTTTTCATTTATAGATGGTTTACCTATTAAACAATTGTGATTTTCTATAGCTTGTTGGCCATTTTGCTTGCGAAGTCTGAAGCCATGTTGGTCAACGGGCCTCTAAGGCGCCTTTGGGCAGAACACGCTTGCGCACCAGGCGCGTGACCTCCTGCTGCGGAAGTTTCTGAGTCCCGAGGTATGTTATAGTTATTGATAGTTATTGATTGTAGATGTGTAGATAATCAATGAAAGACTTCTTGATTTAAGATGCCATAGTGAAATTGTCATAGTGTCATAGTTGTTGATGGATCAAAACATGTTCGGTCAGTATTGTTTAGATGTGGATTTAAGATACGCATTGTAAGTAAAGTGATTGTTCATGCGTGAAGTGACGGTTGACTCAAAGCAGTAAAACATGGAATCTAAGCTGCCAGCACATAGGAAATCTACATATTTTTACATCAACAAAATCAAATAAAAAACAAAAACCACATTGGTGATACAGCAAACATCTGAAGATATCTGAAGATGGGTTTACAATGGTTTACAACGACTCATGTCACTGGCGGGCATCCCATTTCGGACAATATTGGGAACATCTTTAATATCAAACTCAATGTTTAAGGCTATTCCTGACTTGTTTAAAGCAATACAATTACAGGAACTATAGTTTTTTTCTAGTTTTTTTGGGGCCATGCCATGGTCTTGATGATTGATGTATGGTTCTCACCCACTCACAAATGGGATAATCGTTGCATTGCCCACTACCAGCGAAAACCCCGGATAGCCCCGGGACGGCAGCTGGACCACAGATCCAGCCTGCAACTCACCTTGCGACAATGAGCCGAAGAGGTCGTCGGTCTCTTGCAGCGGCCTAGGGAAATTGATGGGGTTACCCTCTGGTAACCTAACATAGCTATTGAAAATGACCATTTATAGTGGATTTTCCCATTAAAAATGGTGATTTTCCATAGTTATGTTAGTTTACCAGAGGGTAGACAAGGATTTCTTCAGGCTAGGCAAGTTCCGAAAACTTTGTTAGGGCAGCCCCAAGTCATGAAAAACATGAACTACTTAAGTTTAGATGAAAAGCAATGGTTTTGGGGATACACCATACCACTATAAAGAAATACATTACATACACACACATATACAGATACACTACAGTGCATAATATATTAATATGATGTGTGATGTGTGTATTGAAACCAATATTCTTAGAAATTCTCCGGCACAAAAATGGGACGTTCAGTCCCTGCAATTGCTCCTTGATTTCTTTTCCGGCCCTCGCCAAGATCTGACCACTTCAAAGGCCAAGAGGTGGCAAGTGGGGCAAACAACAAACAGGAGATGATGTTTCGAGAAATGTGGATGCGTACACGAACACACAGTTCCCCAAAGGATAACTAACAATTTGATCGTTCTGGTGCAGTCATACAGTTTCCATATGTTTCTTTGGTTTGATAACCCCTTACTCTTCAATCTCATCTCAAATTAGTGGATCGGATTATCTCTCAACCTTTTCAAAACAGCAAAAACATATCATCTCCAATGATTACCCTATTTGCAACAGGGATATAGCCACAATATACTCATCATGTATGATTGATCATTACACATACCATCATACCATATATCATATATTGAACGTATATCAACATTAAGGTAATGTTAAACATGAACCATAAAAGCAACCATATATTACTAGCATTGAACAGCCAAAATATGTATATACTCCAGTTAGAAGTTGGTTTATAAACCCCGTGAAATATCATGTTCTATCCATAAAGCCAATCGAATTCAGCCACGTTTTTTAGGCAACTGAACGCAACAAGCAACGGAGGGCCCATCCAAATCCAAGCTCCCCAGCACCGTGGCTTCCTTGCTGTCTTTCAAGGTGATGTCCTGCGTTCGCCATGCGGATGAGATCCGCAAAGCCAGGCCCCAAGGGAACGTCAGAACAAACGTTACCGTTATCTGGTTGGTGGTTTTTCGCCTACCCCTCTGAAAAATGATGGAGTGAGTAACAGTTGGGATGATGACATTCCCAATATATGGAAAAAATGTTCCAAACCACCAACCAGTTATTTACTGTAGTTTGTTTACAATTTGATAATTAATAAACTGATACGGCAAAATGAATCAGTGATCACTCTCTGGGATAATGATGGTAACATTCCCATGATATCACCATAGAATGGCAATAAATTATCAATTTATGATGGTGATGATCGATGCAGTTATGGTTGTAGGTTTTTAAACCCAATTGACTTCTTACATGATGTTACAGGCTCGATATATCTAGAATAAACGCTAGTTGATCTACCTCATAGAAACGCCCAGCCTCAATGCGTGCCATGTGCCGCTTCCCTCCCAGCAGAGCCTGCTCAGCAGAACGACAGGTAGCTACCAAAATGGAAAGCAATGAATGTCTTGCGAACTGAACATATACACAGAAATGCGGAGAAATTTCAAATAAAAATGTTATTCAAACAAATTAAGTGCGGACAGTAATATTTATGTCTATATATATAATATATATTATAAATAATTTCTAGGGATATATACAATCAAAATGGGCATGCAAACCAACGGTATGACTAACAAGAGTTGGAATATCATAAATTGTTTCATGTTGGCGATACAAAACCAGGGTACCCAAGTGAAAGGAACCTCGGCCATGCAACCCTTCATCAGTTTCATAAAAAAATATGAACAAATGATGGTTTGCTTTATTTTTCTCAGAAGAAAAACGTGATAAAACCATGCACCCCCCAGTAAACTAGCATAGCATAACATAGCTACGGAAAATGGTCCAATGATAGATGATGCAACTATCAAAATGGCGATTTCCAAACCTATCTTAATAGGGGAAAACCACAATTTTGCTGGTCACAATTTCAGAATTTCACCACTTTCCCCCATCTAAAATTTTGACTCTGGACACGCCTGATCCGGAGGCGCCGTGTGTGTTCGGACCTGTGGCCAACAATACGTCAGCTGGATTCAGATCACTAATAAACCATCACAGTGGGGATATATTGTTGGGAGTACCCCTGTTAGACATGATGTCTAGGAAATGTGAAATGACTCCCAACTGGGTCCAACTGGTTGGTTGCTCGGAAAGACTTTGTTGAATTTACAATACCACATAACAAGAATCTCAGAGATGGAGATGGAAACACCCTGCAGGGACAGAACCATTTTTTCCCCACCTGTCAGGTGAAAGTTGCGAGATTTTATGTCAGCTGGCCTCCTCCTCCTTCTCCTCCTTCTCCTCCTTCTCCTCCTCCTCCTCATCCACCTCCGCCGCCACCTCAACTCAACTGCAAGCTCGTGATCGCAGTGGTCTCCTCCGGGCCCCAACTGCAAGCGCTAGATCGCAGTGGTCCCCCCCGCGCCTGAGCAGCAAACCCAGGATCTGCCGGACCCTACCTGCAAGCTCGTGATCGCGCTGGTCCTCGCCGGACCTGAACAGCAAGCCCGGGATCAGAGTGGTCCCCCGCCGGACCTCGACTGCAAGCGCTAGATCGCAGTGGCCCCGGCAAGGCCCGAACAGCAAATCCCGGATCAGAGTGGTCCCGGCCGGACCTCAACTGCAAGCCCCTGCCAGACCTCAACCACAAAGAATCTCTGAAGATATACCAGATAGAATGCCAGAAAGAATGTCAGAGAGAATGTCAGAAAGAATGCCAGAATGAATGCCTGAAAAGATGCCAGTTCAGTTAGAATGTCAGAATAGATGCGAGATAGAATGCCAAAAAAAACGTCAGAATATATGCCACAAAGTATGTCAGAATAAATGCCAGATAGAATGTCAGAAGGAATGTCAACGTATATGCCAGAAAGTATGTCAGCACAGATGCCAGATAGAACGTCAGAATAACTATGCTAACTATGCCATATATACTTCCAGATGGTATGTCAGAAATTATGTCAAAATAGTGGTTCAGGGTGGGGATCACTCGAAGGAAAGTAATTGAACATCAAATAACCAAAAAGATGGAAACCAAAATAATTGACAATGAGCGTGCTTGTACAACTGTGATGTATACGTGTGAAGAATTAAAACCAGAAATTTACTGAGAATCATTGTGATGTACATTCGTTTTTTCTTCCTCAAATTATTAAATTTGGCGTTGATTCCTGCGAGGGCACACAACATCCTCTCCAAAATGTTTCTTGACATGATTGGATTTGGAACCCCAACTTGCAGCCCATTGTCTCGAATATCAAATAGCACTCGGAAAACATTGGTTCAGGATGGGATACATTCATGATGGGGGCCAATAATGGCGGTATTTTTTTACTAGCATGACAAATTTTCGTTATTGTTTTGCATCTGCTGCTTTGAATACCATATCCTCATTTTTGCAAACAAATGGAGTACTTGACTACACATCCAGCCTGTTTCCCCAAAGACTTATGCTATGAGCCATATATACACAAAAGTAATTGGTTATCCCCGCCTCCCGAATCGGCGCAAGCTCTTCGGCCGCCTCCAAGGGGCGTCGCGGGACGACCGAATTGGAATGGTGAAATTGATGATAACCTATGAATATCTAATCTAATCTATGACAATGAAATTTATGAAAAATTATTTCAGACAGTCTGAGACCAAGTCCAAATTTGGTTTGTCAAAACTAACGACAAAAAATCACCACATTCGGTGGGTGAGGCACGCCTGAAAATCTAGTTTTGACAACATCCACGTTTGTTCGTGATTTGCCTGCTGCATTTTGGCCAGACTAAGAGAACGCATATCCCATCTATGAATGATGCGTTCCCCTTTGCTGTTGGCATTGAAGCCCTGATCCTTCATGGTGAAAAACTATTTGAGCTGGATTCCAACAGCCCTAGGCGAAATCATGGCCAAATGTCTCCCCAACAAAAAATCGATTCGGAGGCGGTTTGCTCCTAATTTTGACCTTTGTCAAATCCAATGCAGCAAAACAAGAACAGTTGGTTGCAGCCCCCTCCTTAATCCCACAACTACTAGAGCTTCAAAACGTCTCCACTAGTGAAGAATGGATTGTAAATGACCTATACATATTATAGCAACCACCATCTTTGAAACAACCTCATACAAATTGGCTTGACCATCGTTTTCAAAGAAACTTGTCAGTTGTCGCGGGATCCATCCGATCCAAAGATCACCTTGGGGCTACCCCCTGGGTTTTGCTCAACGATCTGTGAATGATGTGGTCACAAGGCGAAACATCATCGCTAGATAAAACCCAGCTGTGAAGGGAAACGCCTGCAAGGGCTACCCTGCGCTCCCCACGGATCCACCTGCATGTCTGTGGGGCGACTGAACCTGCCACTCCGAATCCCAGGTCAGTTCATGTTCATGATGGAATGATCAGGATCCTGTACGCGTGGCTGAAGGAGTGGTTGGTCCACCTGGAGTGGAAGATACCGGTCACCTTGTGCCACTCCAATTCGCAGATCTAGATCTATCTTCAACATCGCGGTCTATGCGGCATGCTTGCGCGGAAATATCATCTGGAAATGCCGGCGCTTACAAGCAGCAATTGAAAACTGTCACATGCCATGCGCTAGATGAAGAGGTCACATTTTTCAGTCATGATGGGAGCGGCAACAGCCGTGGGCAAGAATGGACAAAATATCTCGTAAGATCCAGTACGCGGACTCCAAGGCGCACACGTTGGCATACAAACCTGATGCTGCACAGGAGTTCCGGACGACTTTCGACAAGCCCGTGCGGCTTCACTCAAGCACCCTGTAGTGGCGCCAAGCTATCGACATCGAACATTAGAAATGTGAAATAGGAGGCCGGAACACGTAAAAAAGATGTTAACTTCATATAAGCAGCGCGAATTAATCAACACCCACATTCCAAAAAATGTTTGGCAATACTACTTTGGGTTAGTCCCTCCCTATTAATGAACATGTGCGACCCCCCTGTTAGACAACACCCTGCTCAGACATCCTAATTTTGTGGTAGTCAATGGTAGTCAGGATGTAACTATGTTTTAAATGGGTTTAATCGTGCTTTTAATGGTTGAAAAATCCCATGCCCATCCATGCCCAATTTCACCATCTCACCCCATTGGGAGGGAGGTTGCCACTGAAAAGAGAAATCTCGACCCATTGGCAGGCAGGTTGGTTGCTTTTTTGTATGACAAGCCCTAATTTTTTAATTGGTGGTGATTTTTACCTTTACCTTCTATGCATGGGGGGGTTATTAATATGAACTTGGCATTATATACATGGAACCGAGAACAGGAAGTAATGCACAACACCACTGCATTCAGAACCAACACCACCGGCGTGGTTCCAAGTTTTCTCGGAACCAGGCTCTGGTTCCTTATATTATAGTGGTAATTAGGAAGCATAGGGATTATTGTTGCCCTGAGCATCTGGGCTGTTGATATCTCTTGATGCGAGGCGGTGGCGAGGTCCCGACGGTGCAGGGATTCTATAGTGTTGCAATGGTTTATATCATGTTTACGTATTTGTTGGCTGTAGTCAATTTTGCTACGTTCCCTACATCAACCAGATATCAAAAAAGGCCATAGATATAGAGCCAATCTTCCAATTCTTAATCCTATAGATTTCTTCCCTGCTGGGACCATCGGGACCATGTCCACCTGAAGTTCGCCACCTTTGCTGATGGGCATCTGTTTGGTATTTAACTCAGATTGCGCGACTGCAAAACAAGGAACAAGTTTTATTTTTATTTTTTTTAAATAGTTTTTGGTGGTTCAATTTTCCCATCACTTTTGCAGTCCCAGACCGGTTTCAATCAACCAATCAACCAACCAACCAATCAATCAATCAATGAAACAATCAATGAATCAATGAATCAACCAATCAATGTCAAACAATCAACGTCAATCAATCAATGTCAATCAATCAATGTCAATCAATCAATGTCAATCAATCAATGTCAATCAATCAATGTCAATCAATCAATGTCAATCAATCAATGTCAATCAATCAATGTCATTCAATCAATGTCATTCAATGAACGTCAATCAATCAATGTCAATCAATCAATGTTAATCAATCAAAGTCAATCAATCAATGTCAATCAATCAATGTCATTCAATCAATGTCATTCAATCAACGTCAATCAATCAATGTCAATCAATCAATGTTAATCAATCAAAGTCAATCAATCAATGTCAATCAATCAATGTCAATCAATCAATGGCAATCAATGAATGTCAATCAATCAATGTCAATCAATCAATGTCAATCAATCAATGTCAATCAATCAATGTCAACCAATCAATGTCAATCAATCAATGTCAATCAGGCAATGTCAATCAATCAACGTCAATCAATCAATGTCAATCAATCAATGTCAATCAATCAATGTCAATCAATCAATGTCAATCAATGTTAATCAATCAATGAACCAACCAACCAACCAACCAATCAATCAAATCATTTGGAACAGGGTGTTGTATTTTTTTGTTTTGCGTAACAGGATTTGACCAGGAAAAAAACATTGGTCGGTAAACCACATGCATTTATTCAACAGCACAACTGTTGAACGCTTGTGAGCTATATATGTAATATCACTTTTGTTGGTTCACAAGTATCAGCATCATAGTGTTGGTATTACCGTACTATGATTTAGTGACATCCTCAAAATGCCAACTAGTTGAATCCAAGCACTTCATCATTTGAACACGGACAAGGCAGTTGCAATCGGCTTTAATTTAATGCTTACAGTAAACATATGTACAGTAGCAAAACCTAGCACATGCTACAACTAATCTTTCCATCTGCTGGATGTGGAGCCGCCTCCAAATTCCTTTCTGCTTCCCCCATGGCACGTGGTATCACTGGAATTGTGGGCTGAACAGCCAAAGAATATTGAATATTGCGTAAGCTCACAGGCTATTCGGTGCACCACTCGTTTGTTCAAGTGGAACTGCACCGCTGTCGTAAGGGCCCACGTTTTTTTGGGGGGTCACCAACTCCCTCTCTTCAGATTGGTGTGTTTTTCCATGTTTTGTCCATCTTAATGTTAGACGTGTAAATATATATATATATATACTCTATATCTATCCACCTATATTGTATTTATATATAATGTATATATACCCTATGGATCCAAGTAGTACCTTCTAAGGGAGTACTTGGGGTATTATTTTTGGGGCCAAATACCCCTTCTGAAAGGATTTGGATCCATAGGGATATGTATTTCCACTTCCATTGGTTGGCTCTACATCCCATGAATGTCCCTCACAACACATGCCGCGAGGCACGCCATCATCAAGGCCGTTCGCACCTCCTCAGCCTCTTCCTGAAGGGCGACACCAAAAGATATGAACAGAAATGGACAGACAATGTGGGGCCACATGTTGATGAAAAACATTGAAAAACCATAGGAAATGGTAAATTGACCAAGAGAAATAGGCATTTAATGAGATTTATAGAAGATTTAGATATATATATATATATATGTTTTAA